>ERZ772819.824-NODE-824-length-25964-cov-5.484195_pt1 | contig 25964 bp, 19 predicted proteins | sample MGYA00580860_ERZ772819 | MGnify/ENA primary metagenome ERZ772819 (study PRJEB29015, sample SAMEA2737683) | human gut metagenome | biome: human gut; feature: human-associated habitat; material: faeces | place: China | collected 2012 ...
CGAAGAAAAGTAATTAAAAACTCACATCTTCCGGGGTGTGAGTTTTTAATTACTCGTAATTCGCATATTGCTTTTCTGAAAACCACTTATTTGTACGGTGAGTACTAATAAGTAGAACTATAGCTATAACAAGCCGTAATTTTATATAAAATATATAATTATTTCATATAAATAGCAAAATATTTGAAATATAAAAAATAATAAAATTCATTAATTTTAAGTGCATTTACATATTTAAAGACATATAATTTCTTTGCATGTATAATTTTATTTTGTATAAATGAGTAATATAGTGCACGTATGTGCTGTATTTTATACAGCAAATGCATTTTTTTTGTAAGATAATAAGTATAAAACCAATATCTATAAAAGTTTAATTGTTAAGGTGAAAAAAGTCATGTTTGCTGAGAAATATAGAAGTATAGGCTTAAATATTTTATATTACAGAAGACTGAAAGGTTTAAGTCAGGAAGCATTGTCTATTAAAGCCGGTTTGACCCGTTCCTATATATCAAAAATAGAACGTGGTGCTGCCAGATGCGGTTTGGAAGTGTTTTTTCTTATCGCACAGGCACTTGAGGTAGATCCGGCTGAACTTATCAGCGATCTGCCGCCAGGAACAGAATCGGCGCAAAAATAAATTTATTTAGTAACAGGTGATGAAGGAGGTATCTTTATGAATCCCGATTATAAGGAAATTGGTAAGAATATCAGGTTAATGCGTATCAGACACGGTATCAGTCAAAGTGAACTTGCTCAGCGTTTAGATGTTTCGCAGACGCATATGAGCAACCTTGAGCACGGCCGCGTCAGTGTCAGTCTGAGGGTATTGCTACGTTTGGCTCATTTCTTTAAGTGCAGTGTAGATACGCTGCTTGGCAGTGTTTTACAGGGACATGTTGTACCGGAAGTAAATAATGACGGTTACGACATTGAGGATCTGGCTTTGTTGCTGAAGGTTTTGAAACAAAAAAGAGTAGAAGTGATGTAAACAAAATACGAAAGGCTGCCGCAGTTTTTAATTGCGGCAGCCTTTTTTATGATAATTATTTGCATTGCAGCCATTCGCTGATGACGGCAAATAATTCTTCCAGATGAAACGGTTTGGTAATATGAGCATTCATTCCTGCTTCACGTTCTTTTTTGATGTCATCCAGGAAGGCATTGGCAGTCATAGCAACGATCGGTAGGCTCTTTACATCCTTGCGTGATAGTTTGCGGATTGCTTTGGTTGCATCGTACCCATTGAGTTTAGGCATTTGCACATCCATGAAAACAAGATCGTAATGGTTTTCAGGTGCCTGAGCAATTTTTGTCAGTGCTGCAGCACCGTCAGTGGCCTCTTCTATCATGGCACCGGTCATACCGATCAACTCACAGGCGATTTCCATATTGAGCGGATTGTCTTCAACAAGAAGTATCCGCTTGCCGCTGCAGTTAGGTTCATTAGCAGCAGATGGCAGCAGATGCTGTGTTCTGGTTGTGTTTGTCTGATGCATTTTGTTGAGTACCTGTGCAAGGTTAGTAGCAAACAGAGGCAGAATCAGGAGTGCGTCAAAAGAATAGTCTTTAATGGTCTGGCTGAGATCGGAGAAGGTGATTGCCAAAGCTATCTTTAATGTTGATGACAGTTGGCGTAATCCGTTTAACATTGCTTCCAGATCCAGCTGTGGGTTATAGACTATGATGGCTGTCGTATAGTCACTGCTTGTTTTTATGGCAGCTGCTAGTTTGTTATTTGCTTCTTTAAGACTGTGTACTGCTTGACCGGTAATTTGCAGTTGCTGTAGCTGCTGCAGGATATTAGAGGCATAAGTTTGATCATGGTCGATGACCAGGGCCTGCAGTTCGGAATGAATGGCAGAAACCGGGACGGGCTGCTTGTCAGCCAGCTTCAGTGGCAGGGTGACTGTAAAGGTGGTTCCAGAGCCTGCAGCACTGGTGACTTCAATAGTACCACCCATCAAATCAACAATATTTTTAGTGATAGCCATACCCAGGCCTGTGCCTTCAATACTATCAGTATTTGAGGTTTGGGAACGTTCGAAGGGAGTGAACAGGTGCGGCAGAAATTCCTGGTCCATGCCAATGCCGTTATCGCTGAAAACAAAACGAAAGTGTCCATACCCTGTTGGCGCCAGCGTTAATTGCTTGATCTCGAGTTTGAGCTTTCCTCCTCGAGGCGTAAATTTGATAGAATTGCTGAGGATATTAGTGAAGATTTGATTAAGGCGTACAGTGTCACCCAGCAGATATTCGTCACTGATATTATATGTCTCTACATGCAGTTCGTGCTGGTGTTCTTTTAACTGTGGATTGATGAGTGAGATCAGATTGTGAATAAGCTCAGCCAGATTGAGCGGCGATTCCTTAAGAGATAATTTGCCGCTTTCGATTTTAGACATATCGAGGATATCATTTATGAGCTCTAAAAGATGATTGGAAGCCAGCTCGATTTTGCTGAGGCAGCTGTTAATACGAACAGGGTCGTGCAGGTATTGCTGCGCGATTGTAGTCATACCGATGATGGCGTTCATTGGAGTACGGATATCGTGACTCATATTTGACAAAAAAGCGCTTTTGGCGGTATTGGCCTTTTCGGCAGAAAGCAGGGCAGCTTTTAATGCCTGCTGTTGTCTTTCGTAGGCCAGTTTTTGTGTATGGATATTCCGGAAAGCGATAACGCAGCCTGTGATAGTTCCTTCGGTATTTTTAATGGCCTGAGCTTCCAGACGTACCCATTCGTATTTGTCGTTGGCAAAACGCCGCAGCAACTCTATTTCGACAGAGTTTTTATTGTTTTGAGTCAATGTTGTATAAATATTTTCTAAAGCAAAAGCCTCTGATAACTGTTTGCGGAATTTCACATGAACAAAATTATTGACGAAGGTAGTCCAGGCTTCGGTATGATCTTCTAATCCTTTCAGCATATTGGCAGTGATGATTTCGGTAAGCCGCAGAATATAAAATCTATGTTCCTGCAGGTCGACATAATAGACTGCATAGTACATTTCAGCCAGCGCATTGGCGATATTATGATGGCGCATTCTGTCGGCGCTGAGTAATGCAAGTTCATGTTCCTGCTGTTTTTTATCGTCGATGTTACGCAGCAGCAGCATGATTTTTTCGCCTTCGATTGTAGATATCCTGGTACTGTAATAGGTATAATAGTGCAGTTTTTTGTTTTTATCCCAAATACGCATCTCACCTTCGGCATAGGTTTGTCTGCTGTAAAGTTTGGCATCAAAGATGCCTGACAGAAGCGCTTTATCACTGTCCAGCAGCTGTTGGTGGAATTGGGCATAGAAATCAAGGTAACGGCCACGTTTTTGCAGCGAGAGTATCTCTTCCGAATAATGGATACAGTTATAACCCTGATGCTCCATATCGACGCTGATTGCCAGTGCATACATATGCGCAACTGCCATTTTGGCAGTTTTTTCACTGAGTGAATGTTCGACTTTCTGGGTCAGGTCTTCAAAGGCCAGTACCGCATAAGGATAAGCGTCAGAGTAGCCTGGTGCCGGAATGATCTTGACACTGAGCCAAAACCCCTGCTTATTTTTAAAAATATGCTCAATCCGGTTATTATCGTTGGCAAACTGGTCAATGATGTAGGTGCTGTTGGTAATTTTTAAGAGTGTCTGCTGCCATTTAGGGTCTACAAATTCGTTTACATACATAGAAAACTGTTTATCATAGCATTCTTCCATATGTACGATTTTTTTGAACTGTTCTGGCACACGCAGGCCGCGTAAAGTGTTATTACTTAGATTAACAAGGTAAACTGCATAATATTCTTCACTTAACTGAGCGATCCAGGCGGTCTGTTCGCGTTGGCTCAACTCAAATTGTTTTTGTTTTTCAATATTGCGGTAGCACCATAATACTTTCAGGTGCCCGGTTTGAGCATCAATAGTAGATACTAGATGAGTTTCAATCCATTCAAAACTATCTGGCGCAACAAGACGGCGCAGTTCGCCAACGATATGCATATTTTCCTGCGGCATATTCTGACGCAGGCTCTTTGTTGAAGTCAGTTCCCAGAATTTCTGCCGGTCTTCAGGATGGATAAGCATTTTACCGTAAAGATCATTGGCCTGAGTAAAGTCGCCGGCATGAGGAAATGCCGAAGCACAAGGGCCGAGCTTCGGAGAAATATAACGGTCGTCGACAAGATCAATAACTACATATTCGTCAAAGAGAACATCGATGCCCTGCAGGAGATCTTTGGAATGGTCGTGCCTGATCTTGACTTCGCCGGCAAAAATATGAGGTGTGACAGAGATTGCTAAGGCAGGAATCTGTCTGCCCTCATCGTCCCAAAGAGTTCTTTTCACTCGGACATCTACGTTGCTTCCTAAAATAGATTTTTCAGCAAAATACTGATAATCACCCTGATGAAAATTGACGGCATCAAAGCTGAGAGTGTCAGGATGATAGAATACACCTCTCCTGAAACCTGCTTTTGCAGCAGTCTGATTGCAGTAAAGTATCTGCAGAGTTGACTGATCTACGACGAATAATGTTAGATTACTGATATCGTTGATAAGTTTGAGGACGTTTCTTTCGGAATTCATTATAAATACCTTCCGTATCCTTTATAATTGAAGGAAAACTTTTATAAACTAATTATAATATAAAAATATAATAAAGTGAAACAAATATTGTGGTGATTATTACAATTAAAACAAACTCCCTGGACATATTTGCCCAGGGAGTTTGTTTTAATTTTCAGCAGTACCTAATATTTCGTTGGCTAAGGCAGAAAGGCTTTTGTGATCCAACTCAGCAAAGAACAATTGTCGGGAAGGATGGGGTGTCATTTTTTGGGACAAAGCGGCGTTGTATTCGGCGCCGCGCTTAAAGTCTGTTTGCTGGCATTCCAGCTCGCTTTGGCAATCTGCAAAAAGTCCGGCGCCTTTTTCTGTATTGACGAGGACCAGCGTAACACCCTTATCGTCATCAAAAAGCGGGAAATGCTTATTGACGCCCCAATAGTCGGCTATCGTCAGATCAGCCAGGCTGTGTTTATTGTTAAAAGCGCAGTCGGAACAGGAAGGGCGAGTACTGACATTATTCAGGAATAAACGCATATATGGACCGCGGCGTTTATGTGTTGCAAAGATATGGTTTTCAGTTTGAAAAACGATATTAAAGCGTTTCCAACCGGGAGTTTTATCGCGGAAATTGACTTTTATTACCGGTGATGACGAAAGCTCGGTGACTTCGTCCAGTCGTTTCTGGTAGACTTTGGGACTGGGAACCCCATGGCAGACTACGTCAATGGTATAAAGCCTTTCATAGTCTTTACGCAGATATCCTTTCAAGCCTCCGATCTGGCACGGCGTACCGCTGAATAAAACAGTATGGCCTGCCTGAAGCAGTTTTTCGGCGTCATGGTAGGTAGTGCTGATATCGCTTTGTACATATTTGGAACCGCGTAATTTATTCATTGCATTGCCGCTTGTGACAGCGATATGTCTAACGTGCCAGTTGTCGTCAAAGGCCGCCCCGAAGACTGTCCCCTGACGTCCCAGGATTTTTTCGGCAGCGAGGGAGAAAAAACCGCCGCTGGAGCTGACAAAGCGAACGGCTTCGTTTTTATTTTTACAGCCGATAACAGCTAAAATCTCATGAGGTTGAGGTTTGTGCAGCAGAGGACAAACGCGTTCACACAAACCGCAGTGGATACATTTGTCAGTATCGACCAGCGGATAATTGAAGCCTTCTTCGTCTGGTGCCATAGTGATGCAGGAGGTCACGCAGCGACTGGCACAGGCTCCGCAGCCGCAGCAGTCGGTTTTGTTGGTAATGGTAATCATAATTTCACCTTCTTAAACAATTTTTGAAGCTTAGGAATGCTGTGAAAAATAGTTTAAAAACAGTTGGGCGACATTGGAAAGTGGACGTCCTTTAACAATAGATAGCGTTTTATTCAGGAATAGTCTGTCATCGCGGATGATCTTGCAAATCAGATCGTTGTCAAAAATTTCACCCGGTGAAGCCGGTACGACGGCGATGCCGGCATTTTCTTTTGCCCAGGCTATTGTAGACAGTTTAGTAGAATTAATGCTCAGGATCTGCGGGAAGATCATGGAATCGGAACAAACGTTTAAAAATAAAGTCGAACAGCCGCGTGACAGGCAGATGGGCATATCTTCCATATGTGCCAAAAGCAGAGCTTTGTCGTCTGCCGGCAGCCAGGGATTGTCTTTGTGCATTACTGCAACAAGGCGCTCCTGCTTGGTATAGATAGTATCAAACCGGCTTTCCTGTGTCAGCGGAGCATTGGCAACGCCGATCTCCGTTTTCCCGGTCAGCATCTGATTGATTTGTTCCAAGATGGAAACTTCGTACAACTCATAGTTGATCTGCGGATATTCTTTGGAAAATTTGCTGAGGTAAGTTTGAATAAAGGAAATCGACATCGAAGGCGACAGGCTGACTCGCAGAGTACCTGTATAGCCGTTGACGCAGTCCGATATTTCCCGTTGGGTATCATCTTCCAGCGAACAGAGATATTTAGCTTTGTTATAAAGAATGCAGCCGGCATTGGTCAATTCTATATTATGTACGCCGCGACGGATATTGACTAGCTGAGTGCCGAATTTTTTCTGCAGCAGCTTCAGTTGATTACTGAGGGCCGGCTGGGCAACGTGTACGCGCTTGGATGCCGCTGAAAGACTTCCTGCTTCGACGATGGCAATAAAATTGCGGTAATATTCCATGTCCATAGTCTGCTCTCCTCCTGTTACTGGCAATATAGATTTAAGTTTAAGCTAACTGTAGTTTGTTTATCGTTTAACTACATTATAGATGATAAAGCAGCTTAAACCTATCTTTTTCTGAAAAAATTTTTATAACTTTAGATAAGCATATAAATAAAACTTATAAATTATATCAATTATTTTGATGTTTAAAGATAGATATTGTCAATGAAAATGGCAAATGTTGTTAGAATGAATTTTTTATAAAAGTAATATTACATCAATTGAATTTTATGAATAGAAATAAAGAAAAGTGTAATTTTAAACTCGAAAACCAAATTTAAACATATCAAATAAATTAATATTTTCTATTGCTTTTTGGTATTTTACGTTATAAGTTTCCGGAATTATACTGAAAGTGAAGAAAGGTGTATGAGAAATTTAAATCTGGGAAAGAAGGGATGAAAATGTTAGACAGCACGAGATTAAGAAATCCGCAGTTGTTTGACAAAATCGTTACTCCGGAAGAAGCTGCGGCGCTGATTACTGATGGAATGAATGTGGGCGTCAGTGGTTTTACCCCATCCGGCTATCCTAAAAAAACAACGATAGCTTTAGCCAAAGCTATCAAAGAAGGTAAACGCTGCCGTATCAATATCTGGAGCGGCGCTTCTGTTGGTCCGGAAATTGAAGAGGAGTTGGCGGCAGTTGGCGCGATAAAAGGCAGGATGCCGTATTATGCCGCGTCCAACAAAAGCATGAAAAAGGGCATCAATGAAGGCAAGATTGAATATGTGGACCAACATTTGAGCCATTTCGGACAGCAGGTAGATTATGGTTTTTTTGGTGATGTAGATGTAGCTATTATTGAAGCTACGGCAATTACTGCAGAAGGCAATATTATTTTAGGTCCTGGTGTTGGTAATGCGCCGATTTTTGTGAAGCATGCGAAGAAAATCATTATCGAAGTCAATACTTCGATTCCTTTGAATCTGGAAGGTATGCATGATATCTATATTCCGGCGATCCCGCCAAATAGAACTGAGATTCCAATTTATCATGCGGGGGACAGGATAGGTAAACCTTATGTAGAATGCGGTATCGATCGTATCGATTGTATCGTGGAGTCTGATATTCTGGATCATGTGCGTGACTTGACTGCTCCTGATGCAGCAAGCATCAAAATTGCTGAGAATTTGGTGGAATTTTTAGAGTATGAACAAAAGATGGGACGTTTGCCGGAGAAAATGCTGCCCTTGCAGTCCGGTGTCGGCAGTATTGCCAATGCGGTTCTTTTAGGACTGGCCAAATCCAGATTTGAAAATCTGGAAATGTATTCCGAGATTTTACAGGATTCTGTATTCCGTCTGATCAAGCTGGGCAAGATCGCTAAAGCCTCCGGCTGCGCGTTCACTCCTTCGCCTTCGGTTTGGGAGATGTACAAGGAAGATCCTGATTTGTATCATAAGAGTATTGTTTTAAGACCGCTTGATATCAGTAATCACCCCGAGGTTATCAGGCGTTTGGGAGTTATTGCCATGAATACGCCGTTGGAATTTGATATCTACGGGCAGGCTAATTCAACGCATGTTATGGGCTGCACGATGATGAATGGTATTGGCGGCAGCGGTGATTATATGCGTAACGGTTTCCTTACGATTTTTTCAACGCCGTCTACAGCGAAATGCGGCTCGATTTCCAGTGTAGTACCTATGGTCACTCATGCAGACCATACTGAACATGACACGATGGTTTTTATTACTGAACAGGGTGTGGCCGACATCCGTGGTTTGAGTCCCGTCAAACGTGCTAAAGCTATCATAAATAACTGCGCACATCCTGATTTTCGGCCGCAGCTTTTGGAATATCTGAGGTTTGCACAACAAAAAAACGCCCATATGCCAATTGATTTGGCACATTGTTTCGATATGCAGAAAAAATTTTATGAAACCGGCACTATGCTGTGAACAGCGGAGCGGAATGAGAAAGGGGTCAATGACATGACTAATTATGAAGAAATCAAACAGGGGCTGGCGGATTATGAAGCAAAGGTTGCTAAAGCTAATGCCAAATTTCCTGAAAGAAAAGAGTTTAAAGAAAAACACGTGTATACTCCTTTGGATGTAGAAGGTTTTGATTACTGCTCTAAAAGCGGGTTCCCTGGACAATACCCTTTTACACGCGGCGTACAGCCGACTATGTATCGTGGGCGGTTGTGGACGATGCGCGCTTATGCAGGCTTTGCTACAGCCGAGGAAACCAATGCCCGTTATAAATATTTGCTGGAAGCAGGTCAAACCGGCCTGTCGGTAGCTATGGACCTGCCGACACAGATCGGACTTGATTCCGATGCGGAGCTTTCGCATGGTGAAGTCGGTAAAGTTGGCGTGGCTATTGATTCGCTGGCTGATATGGAAAAGCTTTTTGAAGGTATTCCTTTGGATAAAGTCAGTACTTCTATGACTATTAACGGCCCGGCTGCAGTGCTTTTGGCGATGTACGTTGCTGTTGCGGAACAGCAGGGTGTTAAGCCGGAACAATTAAAAGGCACCATTCAAAATGATATTTTAAAAGAATATATTGCCCGTGGCACATATATTTTCCCACCACGGCCTTCGATGCGGCTGATTACAGATACTTTTGAATATTGCTCTAAGAGTATTCCAAAATGGAATACGATCAGCGTAGGTGCTTACCATATTCGTGAAGCCGGTGCTTCCTGTGTACAGGAAATCGCTTTTGCATTTGCTAATGCGATGGCTTATATTGATGCGGCAATCAAGGCCGGACAGAAGGTAGATGATTTTGCTCCTGGTATTTCCTGGATCTTTACTGCCGGACTTAATATGTTTGAGGAAGTTGCTAAATTCCGTGCGGCACGCCGTTTGTGGGCGCGCATTATGAAAGAACGTTATGGTGCTACAGTACCGAAAGCACAGATGCTGCGTGTGCATGTGCATACTGCCGGCAGTGTTCTGACTGCTCAGCAGCCGCTTAATAACGTAGCCCGTATTACCTGGCAGGCGTTGTCCGCCGTTTTAGGCGGTATTCAGTCTATGGCCTGCTGTGCTTATGATGAAGCGATTGCTTTGCCAACTGAAGAGTCGGCTACTCTGGCACTGCGTACTCAACAGATGCTGGCTTATGAAAGTGGTATTACCGATACTATTGATCCGCTGGCAGGTTCCTATTATGTAGAAGCCCTGACGGATAGGATGGAAGCAGAAGCTTATGAATATATCAAGAAAATTGATGCTATGGGCGGTGCCGTAGCTGCTATCGAGCAAGGCTATATGCAGGGGGAAATGTCGGCTCATGCTTATGAAGATCAACGCGATATCGAAACTAAACGGTCTATAGTTGTCGGTGTTAATAAGTTTGTTGATAATAAACAACTGGCGGAACAGGATGTTCTGACTGCTGATCTTAGTGTTGCTGAACGCCAGATTGCCAAAGTCGAAAAGATGAAAGACGGACGTGATCAGAAAGCCGTCGATGCTGCTTTAACAGCGCTGAAGCAAGCTTGCGCCGGCGAAGAAAATTTGATGCCTTATCTGATTGACGCTGTTAAAACGTATGCCACTTTGGGAGAAATATGCGGCGTGATGAAAGAAATATTCGGAGAATATAGACAGGACGGTTCCATGTTCTGATCTGACTGACAGGTTGTGAGTGAAAGAACGGAGTTGATTGTTATGACAACGAAAGCATTGGCTGATTTTGTGGCAAGCGTACAATATGATAAATTGAGTCCGGAAACAGTTCGGATTACAAAGCAGTGTATTTTAGATTGGCTGGGAGTCTGTATTCGCGGTTCGCAGGAAAAACCTATCCAAATCATTCGTAAGTTGCTGCTGGATGGCGGTGGTAAGGCACAGTCTACAGTTTTGGCTGGACAGACGGAACAAACTACTGCTTTAAATGCTGCATTTTGTAATGGAAGCGCTTCCCATTCACTTGATTTTGATGACCTTCATAATCCATCTATTATACATCTGGCTACAGTAGTTGTACCGCCGGTATTTGCCATTGCTGAGGCGGAGCATAAAAGCGGTAAAGATATGTTGGCAGCTGTAGTAGCAGGATATGAGGTTGGCGGCCGCGTAGGCGAATCCGTTATCCCTGAGTCCTATTTCTTCTGGCATACTACCGGTACAGCAGGTACCTTAGGCGCTGCCGCTTCGGCAGCGAAGGTTTTAGGTCTTGATGCGGCTGCGACGCTGCAATGTCTTGGCAGTGCTGGTACACAGGCGGCAGGGTTGTGGGAATTTTTGAAAGAGGGCGCAATGAGCAAAACTCTGCATGCCGGTAAAAGTTCATATGCCGGCGTACTTTCAGCATATCTGGCCCGTGCTGGTTTTACTGGTGCGACAAAGATATTGGAAGGAGAAAAAGGCTTTTGCCGGGCTATGGTCACAGAGCCGCATTTGGAAAAATTGACGGATGGGCTGAATGATGGTATATATAAGATTGATAATAATTCGTTCAAACCTTATGCCTGCTGTAAACATTCTCATGCCGCGCTGTATGCGATGCAGGTGCTGCGTACTGAGCATGGATTGAAGCCTGATGATGTTGAAGCGATAGAGATTTTAGTCAATGAGATCACTGATTTTCTGATCAATAATCCTCAGCCTGAAAATCCGTATGGCTGCAAGTTCAGTATCCAATATTGTGTTGCCGGGATGCTCAAATACGGCGATATGGGTGTTGATCGCTTCCTGACGGAAGTTATTGGTGATGCTGAAGTCCGTAGCTTGATGGCGAAGACCAAGGTCATGCGTGATGCTGCGATCGAGGCGGTACATGCTGCTGATGCTGCAAAACTGGCATCAAAGCTTATCGTTCGCTGTAAAGATGGGCGAGTATTGGAGTTACAGGTAGATTTTCCGAAAGGAGATCCGCCTAATCCGATGAGCTGGGATGAAAGTGTTGCAAAATTTATGTCTTTGGCTGCTCCTGTTTACGGCGAAGAAAAAACGGCCAAGCTGTGCGGGCTTATCGATAATCTGGAAGCAAGCGCAGATTTTGCAGCAGACCTGGCTGAATGTCTGGCATAAGACGGCGTTAAGGAGGAACTCCCTGTGGTTGAAGCGGAAAAGATCAAAGCAAAGGTCAGCGAAATTTATTCGCATAATAATTTTATGCAGGAGTGCGGCATTTACATCGTAGATATGTCTTGCGGCAGCGCTACAGTTGCAGTAAAAGTAGATCCTGAGCGGCATGCTAATCTTAATGGTATGGCGCATGGAGGACTGGTTGCAACGCTGGCTGATAATGCTACAGGCATTGCAGGTGCAACGATAGGTAAAAGGGTAGTGACATCAACTATTGCTACAGATTTTATCAAAGGCGCACCGGTTGGTACGACGATCAGCGCTACTTCACGGATAACACACGCTGACGACAGATTGGTAACCATCAATATCGAAGTGCGCGATCTGGACAATGATACCCTGGTGGCTAAGGCTACAGCGGCGATGATTGTAGTGGATACATTCGCTGGGATTCCTGAAAAATGGTAATAAAAGCAGGGAGTATTATTCAGCTGTTGTGTCGTTGCAGTTAAATATTGCTGATTGGGCATTAGCAGAAGGCAATTTTGTAAGAGTGTACAGTTTGCTGTGATTTTCTAAAAAAGGCGGCTTAAGCCGTCTTTTTTGTGTTTATTTCGATACCGAAAGTAGTATTTATGAGACCTTCTTTAAATATTGCAAAAGAAAGTTTTCTACCAAATATGGTTGCATGTGCAAAATAAAACACAACATCTAGTAATTTTTGGCTTTACATTAACAATGCGCTGTGCTATGATGATAATGTAAATTTTACGCATAAATAATAATTTTTGTTTGGCGTTAACGATAAGAAATTATGAAAGAAGGCGTCAGTTATGAAAGTAATCAAACGTGATGGCAGTACTGCCGATTTTGACAGCAGCAAGATTATAGTTGCTATCCAGAAAGCCAATCAGGTAGTCGAACCGGAAGACCGTATCGATCAGGAACGTATCGAAGCTATCGCTCATTATGTGGAAAGTAAAAACCGCATGCGTCTTTTGGTGGAAGATATACAGGATATGGTAGAGCATCAGCTTATGGACGAGGGGAAATTCAACCTGGCCAAGTCTTATATTATTTATCGCTATACTCGCGCTTTGGTGCGTAAGGCTAACACGACTGATGAATCCATTTTATCTCTGATCCGTAACAGTAATAAAGATGTTATGGAGGAAAACTCTAATAAAAATGCTGTTATGGCTTCTACTCAGCGCGATCTGATTGCCGGCGAGGTTTCCAAGGACCTGACCCGCCGTCTGATCCTGCCGGAAAAGATTTCTAAAGCCCATGATGAGGGCGCTATCCATTTTCACGATGCTGATTACTTCGTACAGCCTATTTTCAACTGTTGCCTGATCAATGTTGGCGATATGCTGGATAACGGCACTGTAATGAACGGTAAACTGATCGAAAGCCCGAAAAGTTTTCAGGTGGCTTGTACAGTAATGACTCAGATCATCGCTTCAGTAGCCAGCAGCCAGTATGGTGGGCAGTCTGTCGATATTCGTCATTTAGGCAAATATCTGCGCCGCAGCTATGAAAAATTCAAACTAACGATCAAAGCTGAGGTCGGTGACAGTGTTGCTGATGAAGTTGTAGAGCGCCTTACAAAAAGACGTTTGCAGGATGAGCTGCGCAGCGGTGTGCAGACAATTCAATACCAGATTAATACTTTGATGACAACAAACGGACAATCTCCGTTTGTCACTATCTTCCTTAATCTGCAGGCGGACGATGAATATCTGGAAGAAAATGCAATGATAGTAGAAGAGATTCTGCGGCAACGGTTGGAAGGCATTAAAAATGATAAAGGCGTTTTTGTAACGCCTGCTTTTCCGAAACTGGTTTATGTGCTTGATGAACATAACTGCCTGAAGGGCGGTAAGTATGATTATATTACTAAGCTGGCTGTAAAATGCAGCGCTAAACGTTTATATCCTGACTATATCTCTGCTAAAAAAATGCGTGAGAATTATGAAGGAAATGTTTTCGCACCGATGGGCTGCCGTAGTTTTTTGGCTGCATGGAAGGATGACGAAGGCAATTACAAATTCGAAGGCCGTTTCAATCAGGGCGTCGTATCTTTGAATTTGCCTCAGGTGGCTATTTTGGCACATGGCGACGAAGAAAAATTCTGGCCATTGCTGGATGAACGCTTACAGCTTTGTTATGAAGCTTTGATGTGCCGTCATAACTCATTAAAGGGTATTCGCAGTGACGTCAGCCCTGTGCATTGGCAGTATGGAGCGATTGCACGCTTGGAAAAAGGCGAAGTTATTGATAAATATCTGGAAAAAGGCTATTCTACTATTTCACTCGGTTATATTGGTTTGTACGAAATGACTAAGTTAATGAAAGATGTCAGCCACACAACACCTGAAGGGGAAGAATTTGCTTTGCGCGTGATGAAATATCTGCGTGCTGCCTGTGATAAATGGAAAAAAGAAACAGGGTTAGGTTTTGCCTTATATGGTACGCCTGCTGAATCATTGTGCTATCGTTTTGCCCGTATTGACAAAGAACGGTTTGGTACTATTGCCGATGTAACGGATAAAGGCTATTATACTAATTCTTACCACGTAGATGTTCGTGAGGATATCGACGCCTTTAGTAAATTCAATTTTGAAAGCCAGTTCCAGCGTATTTCTTCGGGCGGCGCTATTTCCTATGTCGAAATTCCTAATATGCGCCATAACCTGGAAGCAATGGAAGATGTTGTTCGCTTTATTTATGACAATATTCAATATGCTGAATTTAATACTAAATCAGATTACTGCCATGTGTGCGGATTTGATGGTGAGATTATCATCAACGATGATTTGGAATGGGAGTGCCCTAACTGCGGTAATAAAAATCAGACTTTAATGAATGTTACTCGCCGTACTTGTGGCTATTTAGGTGAAAATTTCTGGAACGTGGGTAAGACTAAAGAAATCAAATCCCGCGTCCTGCATCTGTAAGCGGGAGGCGTTATAAATGAATTACGCTACGATAAAGACCCATGATACCGCCAATGGGCCGGGAGTGCGTGTGTCGCTGTTCGTCAGCGGCTGCACTCACCAGTGCAAAGGGTGTTTTAACCCGGAAGCATGGGACTTTAATTATGGTGCTCCTTTTACAGAAACAGAGGAAGATACAATCGTCAGAGGATTGAAGCCCTGGTTTATCCGCGGGCTTTCGCTTTTGGGCGGCGAGCCTTTTGAACCGTCTAATCAACAGGCACTTTTGCCGTTGCTGCGTAAGGTACGTAAGTCTTATCCTGAAAAAACGATCTGGTGTTATACCGGGTATGATTTTGAACAGGATCTTCTTACGGGTCGTTTATGTGATTGGCCGGTTACTGAGGAGATGCTTTCTTATATAGACGTTTTAGTAGACGGCGAATTTAAGCTCGATTTAAAAAATCCCAATCTGCGTTTTCGAGGCAGTTCTAACCAGCGCGTTATTGATTTAAAAAAATCGCTGTATGGTGATGAACTGGTTTTATGGTCAGAAGCTTATTAAAATTAAAACCCTTTCCACATATAATAATATGGGAGGGGTTTTTTGTATGATATCGTAACTAAATAATTAAAATATATAATTTGCGTAGCTTGTCTCTTCAATTAAATAGCTTTATAATATTATCAATAGATAATAATTTTGGTTTTGATGTGGAGTGAAGTGCATGTTAAATGTGTTTGAAAATAAATTTTCACAGATTCACAAGCAAAGTAAAGAAGCGAAAGAACTTTTGCGTTTTATCGGACCTGGTATTTTGGTAACGGTGGGATTTATCGATCCAGGAAACTGGGCTGCTAATTTGGCGGCCGGCGCTGATTACGGGTATGCTTTGCTGTGGGTCGTAACGTTATCAACTCTGATGTTGATTTTGCTGCAGCATAATGTAGCTCATCTGGGCATCGTCACAGGTGAATGTTTATCGGAAGCAGCGACAAGATTTTTACCTAAGCGTATTTCACGTCCAATTCTGGTTACTGCTATTATGGCGGCACAGGCAACTGCTTTAGCTGAAATTTTGGGTGCGGCAATTGCACTTAATATGTTGTTTGGCATTCCAATTATGGCTGGTGCTGTGATTACCGCTATCGTTTGCACGCTGATGTTGTGGACAAATTCCTACAGTCGTTTGGAAACATGGATAGCGGGTTTTGTTTCTGTTATTGCCATGTCTTATTTATTTGAAATTTCAATGGTACATGTTGATTGGCCGCAGGCCGTTGTCAGCTGGACTGTGCCTAATATTCCAGCAGGCTCGATGCTGGTGGTAATGAGTATTTTAGGTGCTGTAATTATGCCGCATAATTTATTTCTGCATTCTGAAATTATTCAAAGCAGGCATTGGAACCTGGAAGATAAGGCATTGATGGAAAAACAGCTGCGTTTTGAATTTGTCGATACTTTATTTTCTATGAGTATCGGCTGGGCGATCAACAGTGCCATGATTTTGCTGGCCGCTGCAACATTTTTTGTTCATGGAGTTAGTGTCAGTGAATTACAGCAGGCTCAGGAGCTGCTGGTGCCGCTTTTAGGTGAGAATGCAGCACATATTTTTGCAATAGCACTGCTTTTTGCAGGGATTGCTTCTACAACAACGGCGGGTATGGCAGGTGTTACTATTTTTTCAGGTATGTTCGGTGAATCTTACGATATGAAGGATATTCATTCACGTGTTGGTTTGCTGCTGACATTTGTTCCTGCTGTTATCGTTTTATATTTCATCAATGATCCCTTCTGGGGATTGATCGTCAGCCAGATGCTGCTTAGTGTGCAGCTTCCGTTGACTGTATTTATGCAGATTTGGCTCACTTCTTCACCAAAAGTAATGGGGACTTATGCTAATAAGCCTTTTACTAAAGGTCTGCTTTATGCGGTAGGATTTATTGTTACAGCACTCAATTTGTATCTTTTATATGTTAGTTTGCAATAAAATAATGATGCGGTATGAATTAAAACGGTTCAGCTTAGCTGAACCGTTTTAATTATTAATCTGTCAGTTTTTATTGCCCAGCTGCTCCAGCATGGTAGCAACGCTGAACGGTTTATTTTCCAGTAAGGCATCTATGCGCATAGTAATCAACGGATGCTGGCTAAGTCTGCGTGCTGTGATAAGTGCCGCCCGCAATGCTGGTGTAAGCTGTTCGTGTCCCCATTCTTCAAGAATGATAGAAGCAGCGCCGCGCGGCCAATCGTAAATAGAGGTCAAAGCGGCTGTTACTATAGGAACTCCGGTACCAGGGTGCGTTTCCAGGTATTTCAGCGGGATCAAAAGCGCTGTTTCTGATTGAGTATAGGTATTGATGTTTTTTTCGATAAAAGTCAATACTTTCTGGGGACGTTCATCGTTTTCAAAGCCTAGAAGATAAGGAAATAAAGCACTTTCCAGAGGGTGCTGCTTAAGATAATCGAAAAGACGTTCCCATATATCAATATCCAGTTCAAAGGCAAATTCAGCAGTAGTGTAATTTACGCTGCCATCTTCTTTGAATAATTGTGCTTGCACTTCCTCATACCAGTCGCGGCTGTAAATCAGTTTTTCACAGCGGCTTACCAGTTCGTGGCTGGCGTTAGAAGGTAATGCTGCCCAGTTGCTGTCGGTGATAAGCTTTTGCAGTCCAATGGAAATGTTTATTATTCCGATCAGGTCAGCAGGAGTTTTATCATATCGTTCAGCATGGCGCAGAAGCTCGCTGATCAGAGTCTTAGAATCGATACCGCTGATATCAATATAAGTTGGATCACTGTTTCCAATATAGTAACGGTCAAGCATCATAATAAAATTATTAATGATCAAAAGACAGCCACGGTAAGTTTTATAGTCTAGCTGCTCTTTATGCAAATGGTGTAATAACTGTCCCTTACGCATTACTACCAGACAAATCGGAGCATAATCGATTTCGATTTCACAACCGTGCCGAAGCAGCCAAATTTCTTCTTCTTCTGTGGTGCATTCAAGATCATAGAGGGTGAATATACGTCCCCAGCCTCTGGTAGAGCGAACAAGTTCCCATAGCTCGTCCTGTGGTGCAATATTATTGATACGGTAGGCAAAGGTAAGGAAAAAAGTGAATTCTTCACAGCGGCAAAGATCGACTAAATCATCCCAAAGGTTTTCGGAATGTTCTTTGCGCAGCTTCTCCAGTCCAAAGACTGCTAAGATGACGATTGCATATTTAACAAGCTCACGTTTATGTGCTGTATACAGCCAGTCTTCGGCTAAAGCAAGCAGTGGTTCGGGAACTTCGTCTTCTGACAGCAGTTCTACAAGCGGATCACAAACACTGACACATAAAATTTTTATCAATGCTTCTTCAAGAACCGCTTTTGCAGTAGCAGAAGGTTCATCAGCATAAGCCAGCAGCATACTGCAGACGGCTTCAGCACCTGGCAAGTCAGGCGGCATTTCGGCAGTATATATATAGGCATCATCGCTTCCTAATGGCCGTGGTAATGACGGAGTCGGATCATCTATCAAGGCACCTCCTTGATAGATGCCATTTTCATCTAGCTGATCCATTACATAAGCAAAAATACTGTGTTCATTTTTATCCATAAAGTTCATCCCTTAATTTTAAAATTATGCCTATTATACCATATAAGGCTATTCTTGACAGAAAAAAATACCCTGCCTTAGCAGGGTATTTTGCTGTTTATTTTAGAATGTTACGGGTTCACCGTAATAAGCACAGGTCAGAACCTTCTTCATACCTTCAGCATCAATTTTTCTCGGATTAGAACCAGTGCAGGGATCCAATACTGCATTGGCGGCGATTTCATCTATATGTTGTTTGAATAATTCTTCGCTGACGCCTTTTTCTTTATAGGTTTGGGCGATACCAAGTTTTTTGTTCAATTCTTTGATTGAATCGATAAGTGCATCAGTCAGCTGTTTATCTGTATTACCGGTAAGTCCCAGCATACGCGCTATAGTTGCATATCTGTCAGCACAAACTTTGGCATTATATTGGATAACAGACGGTAGCAGGATCGCATTACAGCAGCCGTGCGGGATATCGAACATCGCACCGGTTTTATGGGCCAGGCTGTGGGCTATACCTAAAAGTGCATTCGAGAAAGCCATCCCAGCCAGGCATTGAGCAATATGCATTTTGCTTCGTGCATCTTTATCACCATAATAGCTGTCAATCAAACTGTCATAAATATCACTAATAGCTTTAAGTGCCAGCGGGTCAGAGAAATCGCTGCGTGCAGACGCGACATAAGCTTCGATTGCATGGGTCAAAGCATCCATACCTGTATGAGCAGTCAAAGTTTTCGGCATGGTCAGAGGGATATCGGTATCCAAAATAGCAATATCCGGCGTGATTTCAAAATCTGCCAGCGGATATTTTATATTAGTAGAGTAATCAGTAATGACCGAGAATGCAGTTACTTCTGTTGCCGTACCGCTTGTAGAAGGAATTGCTACGAAAATAGCCTTATTCCTGAGTTTGGGTATATTGAAAGGTTTCTTGATTTCTTCAAATGTTGCTTCGGGGTGCTCGTAAAAGACCCACATGGCTTTCGCCGCATCTATAGGTGAACCGCCGCCGATAGCGATGATAACGTCAGGAAGGAATTTGCGCATGGCTGCGGCACCTTTAAAGACGGTCTCGATAGACGGATCTGGTTCGATGCCTTCGAAAAGCTGGGTTTCCACACCGATTTCATGCAGGATATCTTCGACCTTCTGCAAAAAACCGCCCCGTTTCATAGAACTGCCACCGGTGAGGATCATTGCCTTTTTGTAGCCTTTCAGATTTTTTAATTCGTCGATTGCACCCGAGCCATAATAAATGTCACGTGGTAAAGTAAATCGTGCCATAGCTTGACACCTCCTAAAATAATTTGCCTTGATATTTTCATTATAACATTTTAACTAAATTCTACAAGGTTAGTAGGAATATAAAAAGTTAAATAATTGTAAATTTAAGGAAACATTTAGTGAATGGAGTTGGGAACCCAAATGGCTATAAATTGAGGAAAGTTTTAAAACTTTGAATAAAGTGCCGTGATACGGGAATTTCCTTTTCCAGGCAGTTTTCAACGGTCAGTATATAAGTGTCATTGAACCAGGGAATGATTTCGCGCACTTTATTCATATTAACAATATAGCTTTTGTGAGTTCTCAAAAAACCGCAGGGACGTAGTTTTTCTTCCAAAGTTTTTAAAGGCAGGTTTGATTCCAGAATACCTTTATTGGTATAGATCAGTATTTTTTTACTGGTATCTGTTTTGATAAGATAAATTTCTTCTTTGGGATTAAAGACTAAAAGTTTATTGTTGTTCCAAATAGAGAGCTTGATAGGAAAATTACAGCGGGATGGCAACTGCTGCTGAGATTGATTCTGCAAAACTTTTTGCAATTTTATAACAGTTGCCTGCAGGCGTGTCTTAGTATAGGGCTTAAGAATGTAATCGAAAGCTTCAAGTTCGAAGGCTCGTACTGCGAATTGATCGAAGCCTGTGGAAAAAATTATTTTCGGAGGGTTGGGCAAAGTTTTAAGTTTCTCGCCAACGGCCAGTCCGTCTAATACTGGCATTTCAATATCTAAAAAAACAGCGTCAGCAGTATTGTTTGAAAAATAATCAAGTACTGCCTCTCCATGTTCACATTCAGCAATGATCTCCAAATTGCTGTTAGTTTCCAGTAAGGCTCGCAGTTCTTGGCGGGACGGAAATTCATCATCTGCGATAACTATTTTTAGCATTTCAATCCTCCTCTTGCTTTGGTATTTTAAAACTGACGGTAGTACCTGTACCATATGTGCTGTCTATATGAAGACCGTTGTCCGGGCCGTAAATTGCCATTAGACGTTTATGTATATTAGTCAGGCCAATGGATTTACGGCCAGGGATATCAAGAAGCAGCGAAGCCAGTTTTACTTCAGGAATGCCAATGCCATCGTCATGCACGGATATAAAAAAATATTCTGTATCTTGGCTGACTGTTATAGTGATAGTGCCGCCATCTAATTTTGACCGTAGACCATGTTTGACAGAATTTTCAATTATTGGCTGTAAAATCAGGGCTGGAACCTTAAAAAAGGCTGTGTCATCAATTTCATAATTTATTTTTAGTTTGTCGCCGAAACGTGCTATTTCAATATTAATATAGGCATTGATGTGCTGCAGTTCCTGCCGCAGGGAAATTAGTGTATTTGGATCAGCAAGGTTTTGGCGGTAATAATCAGCCAGATAATTGATAAGTTTTTTAGCTGTCTGAGGCTGTACGCTGCAATAATAGCTGATCGTATTTAGGGCATTGAATAAAAAATGCGGATTGATCTGCGCCTGTAGAGCTTTTATTTCAGCATTGGCCAGCAGTTTAGTACGTTCTTTGATCTGATTGATTTCGATATGCGTAGAAAGCATTGTTGCGATACCTTCAGCCAGCTTTGTTTCAAAGGCAGTCATTTTTTCTGCAACTATATGTCCCACACAAAGATAACCAATCGTGGCAGTATCGTTTGCCAGCGGCAAAGCCTGATAAGAAGTAAGTACAGTAAGCTTTTTATTGTTCAGGAAAAATTTTTCTGATAGCAGTGTTTCCAGGTCTCTCTGCAGGTAGTCAAGAAATGGCTGTTCTTGTTCACAGGCTGCGCAGCCAAGCAGCTGATAGTTAGAGGTAATACAGACAACGTCAAAGGATTTGACGTTTTGCAGGATGCTTTCCGTAATTTTTTGGGCGGCATTTTGATCGAAACCATTCTGCAAAATAGAAATTGAACTATTAGTAACATTCAGTGCAATTTTTGCCGCCAGCCCTTCAAGAATATCCTTCTGTTTATAACTGTCCATGATAAGACCGATAAAACAACCGGTACCTAAAGCTGTCGTGATCATTACCTGGAGAGCACAATCTTCAATTGATGGTGTAAATGTGTGGGGATAACAAAATAAGGCGAGTAAAATGATATGGCTGGAAGCGAAAATAAAACTTACGCCGATAGCGTGAGGCAGCAGTTCTTTTTTTTGTTTGAACCAGTGTGATAAAAGTCCTGCCAGTAGCCCTTCTACTAGGAAAAAGCAGCCGCTCACGAGAGCAGCTTTGGTATGGATAAACAAAACATAGTGAACAGAGATGAGCAGACTTGTACAGAAACCGATTAAAGGACCGCTGACTAGACCAGCTACGATAATAAAGATGGAACTGGTGTTGATAAGCCAGCTTTCGCCATATAAAGACCAGTAAGTATTGAGGATGCCTAGCAACGAAAAAAACGCAATAATATGTAGCTTGTTTTTTAACGAATAATTTTGTTGAAATAAGGTTGTTTGAAAAAACGCGGTTCGGCTGCAGATAAAGAAAATAATTAAAAATACTGCTAGTCCAAACCATAAATGACTCATTGTTTGGTAAAGAAAGTTCAGCATGAATTGCTCCTTATAAAGGCAAAATCATGCATCTTATTGCAGATTTTGTCATCTTGAGTTCATTTTTATCCTAAAAGTTGCATTTTATGTTATTTTAAATTTAGGAAATTGGTTGAACTTATCAGATTAAGTTCATTATATAAAAATTTAGTTATACATACAAGAAATGCATCCATTCTATTATGGAAGGGGGATAGTAGCTAATAAGCGCGAAAGGAGAAATTTATTATGGATTTGAAAACGTGTCTTTATGTTGGGTTTGCTCTTTATACGATATTTGTTATTTATGTGGGTTTTATTGGCTCTAAAAAAATAAAAGGGTTAAGTGATTTTGCGGTTGCCAGCGAAAGTATGGGACCGATATCATTAGGATTGGCTTTTGCCGCCTCTTTCTTTAGTGCTGCTACTTTTCTGGGGTATGTCGGATACGCTTACGCCTGGGGGGCTTCCGCTTTATGGATATTTTTAGCTATTTTTGGCGGGTCTACATTAGGGTTTATCGTTATTGCAAAAGGTGTGCGTGACAGTAACACTAAAATTAAAGCTTTATCATTGCCGGACTGGCTGGGAGAAATGTATAAAAGTGACTTTTTGAGGGCGTTGGTTTCTATTATCGTTATGATTCAGATATTTTATGTGGCTGGTCAATTATCGGCAGGCGGTACGCTTTTATCAGGCCTTTTGGATATTGATTACAGTACTGCCGTTATTGCGGTAACTGTAGTTACTATTGTTTATGTCACTTTAGGTGGTTTGTTTGCGGATGTTTATACAAGTATTGGTCAGACTTGTTTGATGATGTTTGCTGGTGTGATTGTTTTCTTGTCAGGATTCTTTTTCTTCAAGGGCGGCATTACAGAAGTCAGTACGATCATTGCTGCGCGTGATCCACTGTTGACTGCGGTCATTAATCCTAAATCATTACATATGTACAGCTACGCTACTGTTTTCGGTGTTATTTTGATTGAATTTGCTTTTTCTGGACAACCGCAGCTGCTGACAAAAATTTTAGCATTAAAAGATCCTAAAGATATGAAAAAAATGATCTGGACTTGGATTGTTGCCTCATTCTGCTGTATGTTGGTAATTTTTGGCGGTTTGTATATGCTGGCACTGAATCCTGATCTGCAGCAGCCTGACTATGCGGTAGTAGAATATGTCAGAGCTTATTTTCATCCCATTATCAGCACGCTGCTTGCGGTTTCGATTGTAGCGGCATTGATGTCGACAGCCTGTGGTCTGCTTTTGGTTATGACAACCTGTATTGCTAATGATCTTTTTATTAAAACGTTGGTTAAACGTAAAATCATAAATATTCCGCAGGAAAAAGCTCAGAGGATCGCATTTATGATGACGAAGATATTGCCGGCAGTTTTTGGGATTATTTGTGTTTTGATGACACTGCATCCACCGCAATTTATGGGAGTCATGGTCTGGATTGGCATTTCTGGTGTCGCTTCAGCTACATTAGCACCGATGCTGATTGCTATTATCTGGCCTGAACGTATTAATGCTACTGCCGCTATCTGGGGAGCGATTGCAGGAGAAGCAACTTACATGGTTGTTTATCTGTTTACTAATATTGAAAAAAGCGTTATGGCAGCCGGTGCCTGGGGGTTGATCGTCAGTTTTGCGGTAATGTGGCTACTGTCTTCTAATAAAAAGAAACAGCGAATAACAGAAATGTGATCAAAAGTAAAGGATGTGATGAAAAATGTTGTGGGCAAGTCCGATGCTAACAGTTTGGGCCGTAGGTTGTGTATTGACACTTATAGTTTCATATATCCTTTTAGAAAAATGGTATTGAGGCAGGTGTAAATGATGAGGAAACCAAAAGTCGTAATTCTGGGAACTGGTGGAACTATTGCCGGTAGAGCAGGCTCTAATACAGAAATGACAGGCTATCAGGCTGGTGAAATAGGTATTCAGACCTTGATAAATGCTGTTCCGGAAATGCTTGAAGTTGCGGATGTAACTGGTGAACAGTTCTGCAATATCGGCAGTTTTGATATGATTGATGATATCTGGCTGAGATTAAGCCGTAGGGTCAGTAAACTTCTGCAACAGCCGGAAGTCGATGGTATTGTTATTACACATGGTACAGATACGCTGGAAGAAACAGCATATTTTCTAAATTTAACTGTTAAAAGTGAGAAACCGGTGGTTTTAGTTGGCGCTATGCGTCCGGCAACAGCGATAAGTGCCGATGGTCCTGTCAATCTGCTGAATGCAGTTGCTTTAGCCGGTTCGCAAGAGGCGGTTGGTAAGGGCGTATTGATTGCAATGAATGATCAAATTAATGGGGCTCGTGATGCAACTAAAACCAATACTACACATGTGGAAACATTTAAATCGTGGGAACTGGGATATTTAGGCTATTTTCAAAATGGGAAACCTATTTTCTATAAAGCAAGTCTGCGTCGGCATACGGCAGCAGCTGAGTTTGATATCAGTAAAGTAACTGCTCTGCCGCGAGTTGATATCGTCTATCTGCACGTAAACTGTGATGATATTTTAGTAAGAGCGGCAGTTTCGGCTGGGGCGCTGGGAATAGTTATTGCAGCCTTTGGTCACGGGAATCTGCATATTAATATAAAGCCTGCCCTGATCAAGATTGCTCGAAGTGGTATTCCTGTAGTACGCAGTACGAGGGTCGGTAATGGTATCGTAAGCCGGAGTGCAGACGATACTAATAACAAATTTATAGCTGCGGACAGTCTTAATCCGCAGAAAGCCAGAATACTTCTGCAATTGGCGCTGCTTAGAACGAAAAGTCCAGAGGAAATTCAAAAAATGTTCGATGAATATTAAGGAATAATAGTAAAACACCGCTTGTTTAAACAAGCGGTGTTTTCTTTGTATCAGAAGAAATAAATCTTTTGAATAAGCGCAGCGTCAGGTGCCGTCCGCTCGATGCGGACGAGCGCTTGACAGGGTGGACTACTTGATGATAAAATAAAAATAATAGGAATATTTATCAAAACAATTATATAAACAAATAAGTAAAATTCTAAATAGTTGCATAAAACAATAAATATATAAGATCAGGTGCAGTAATGCTTAATAGAGAAACAGGTGTAAAACCTGTGCTGTCCCGCAGCTGTAATGCAGAGTTAGTCTTAAAATGTCACTGGGAAACTGGGAAGGCAAGACGAGCGATGAAGCAGAGCCAGAAGAACTGCCTGATTTTGACGCTATAAAATTCCTGCGATTGATGGGATTGCGCAATTATTTGACGCCTTTCTGTATTTATATGCAGAAGAGCGTTTTATTTTGTTTCAATGGCAAAAGCTTTTGAATAAATGTAGAAATAATATGGGAAATGGATGTGGTTAAAGGTGAGAAGATTTGTAAAGAAAAGGTCATTGATATTTACACTGATTGGTTCAAGTTTTTTGTTTAGTGGTGTTACTGCTCATGCTGAAGAAGTTACAGAAAGTTTTACACTTGACCCTATGGTCATTACTGCTACAAGGACGGAGATGAGCGTGAAGGAAAGCCCCTCGGCTGTAGAAATTGTCAGCAGCAAAAAATTGGAAGAAACACAGGCGAAAACGTTGCGTGACGCTTTAAATTCTGCGTTGGGAGTAAACGTCTTTAATGATTTTCAGGGACGCAGTAATGTCAGTATTCGCGGCAGTGAGTCAAGGCATGTTTTAATTATGGTAGACGGTAAGCGTTTGGGTGGGGAACTTTCCTATAATTCCGCTAATGCCTGGGACGTTGATCGTATTCGCATGGAGGATGTGGAACGTGTAGAAATTATCAGAGGTCCAGCCGGAGCTTTATATGGCAGTGATGCTATGGCGGGGGGTATCAA
>ERZ772819.874-NODE-874-length-25148-cov-4.673734_pt1 | contig 25148 bp, 30 predicted proteins | sample MGYA00580860_ERZ772819 | MGnify/ENA primary metagenome ERZ772819 (study PRJEB29015, sample SAMEA2737683) | human gut metagenome | biome: human gut; feature: human-associated habitat; material: faeces | place: China | collected 2012 ...
TATAAAACTATATAATGGGGCAGAAGCATATATTAGCAATAATATTTATGAATTAATAGAGAAAGAAGAATTACCAACATTAAATAGTTCAAAATATTTACTAATGGAACTTCCAATGAACAATAAAGTATTATATTTAGAAAATGTTATATACTCTCTTGAAAGTAAAGGAATAACCCCTATAATTGCACACCCAGAACGATATTCATATGTTCAAAAAGATATAAAATTTGTAGAAGAATTAGTTGAAAGGGGAGTTTTATTTCAAGCTAACTATGGAAGTATAATTGGAAAGTATGGAAATGATGCTTCTAAATGTGTCAAAAAATTATTAAAAAAGAAACTAATTCATTTCTTAGGAACAGATACCCATAAAAGTAATAGTATATATACACAAATGAATATAATATTAAAAAAACTAGAGAAAATAACTGGAAAAGAATATTTAGAATTGCTTTCTGTAATAAATCCTGAAATTGTTATAAATAATGGAAATGTTGAAAGTAAAATAAATATAAAAAAATCCGGTTTATTCGGAAAGAGGTAATTAAATTGAGAAAATACTTTGGAACAGATGGAATTAGAAGAATTGCTAACATAGACTTAACACCAGAACTTGTTTATAAAGTAGCAAAAGCAGGAGCTTATGTGCTTTCAAAACACACAGATCATGCTCCAACTATATTAATAGGAAGAGATACTAGACTTTCTGGAACACTTATAGAAAGTGCGATGACAGCAGGTTTTCTAAGTTATGGAGCAAATGTAAAATTACTTGGAGTTATACCAACACCCGCAGTTGCATATTTAACAAAAAAATTAAAAGCAGATGCAAGTGTTGTAATATCTGCTTCACACAATACCTTTGAATTTAACGGAATTAAATTTTTTAGTAATAAAGGAATGAAAATTCCAGATAGTCTTGAAGAAGAAATAGAAGAGGTAATGGAATCTGGAAAATTAGAGGAACTTACTGCTAAAAATGAAAAAATTGGAGTTTCAGAAATTAGAGAAGATTTAATAGATGAATATGTGTATTTCTTTAGAAAAAATTTTGATGAAGATATAGAAAACAATAACAGAGAAGGTTTCAAAGTATTAATAGATACTGCAAATGGAGCAACATACAAGGTTGCGGAAAAGGTATTTACAAGTTTAGGAATTGAACATAAAATTATAAACAATAAGCCAGATGGAATAAATATAAACAAAAATTGTGGTTCAACACATCTTGAAATGCTTCAAGAAGAAGTTGTAAAGGGAAAATTTAATTTAGGAATTGCGTACGATGGAGATGGCGACAGATGTTTAGCAGTTGATGAAAATGGAAATATTATAGATGGGGATAAAATATTAGCTGTAATATCGAATTATATGAAAAAAAACGGAACACTTAATAAAAATGCACTTGTTGCAACTGTTATGAGCAATTTAGGATTAAATAAATATGCAGAAAAAAATAATATTAAATTCATTCAAACAAATGTTGGAGATAGATATGTTCTTGAACAAATGTTAAAAGATGGGTACAATATTGGAGGAGAACAATCTGGTCATGTTATATTATTAGACTATAATCCTACAGGAGATGGAATATTAACTTCTTTAATGTTAATAAAAATTATATTAGAGAAAAATAAAACAGCTTCTGAGGTTTGTAATATAGTAAAAATATTTCCACAAGTTTTAGTAAATGCAAAAGTTGATTCAAACAAAAAAGATATGTATAAAAATGACAACGAAATAAAGCAAAAAATTGAATCAATAGAAAAAGAATTTAGTGGAAATGGAAGAACATTAATAAGACCTTCTGGAACAGAACCTTTAGTTAGGGTAATGATAGAAGGAGAAAACATAAATGAAATAACTAAAAGAGCTAATGAACTTGCTAAACTTATTGAAGAAAAATTAAATTAATGTTAAACACATAGGTTACTTTTTTATAAGATAGAAAGAAGGATTAAATATGAATAAATATATGAAAATGTCAAAGGAAGAAGCATACAATGGATATACATCAAATGAAGGAGGACCATTTGGGGCAGTTATAACAGATAAAGAGGGAAATATAATATCTAAAGGACACAATATGGTTCTAAAAAACAATGATCCAACTGCACATGCAGAAGTTACTGCAATAAGAAAAGCTTGTGAAAAATTAGAAACCTATGATTTATCAAATTACATATTATATACATCATGCGAACCATGTCCAATGTGCCTATCTGCAATAATTTGGGCTAACATAAAAGAAGTTTACTATGCATGTACAAAAAAAGATGCAGGAGAAATAGGTTTTAGAGATGATATTATTTATGACTACTTGGAAGGAAAAAATAAAGATTTAATTAATTTAAAACAAATTGATAGAGATGAATGTATTGAACTATTTGAAGAATATAAAAAACAGAATAAAACAATTTATTAATTAATATAGATTGGTATGTTAATTTAGCAAAAGATATTATTTTTGAAGAAGATATAAATAAAGAATTAAACAAATTAAAACAAATACAACATGAACATGAAAAAGAAATATAAGAAAAAAGAGATTGAATTAATTCAATCTCTTTTTTTGAACTTTGAAATAATTTTATTTTAGTGTGCTAGATTTCTATTTTTGAAATTCGGTATATCAGTTACATCTTGGATAACATCAATCCAATGTGGAATAAAAACAGACTTATTTTCGTATGTTAAATCTATTTCTAGAATAGCCTTATCTTTCCAATCGGAATAGATGTCAAGATAAAAGTATTGATTTTTAGATAAAAAATAAAATCTTGTTTTTCGAATACTTTTCTCGCCATTCATCAATAAAGAAATATATTCTTGGTGAGATATTTTTCTTTCATTTTTTGATATCCTTGAGTTTGACAGTTCCTTTTTTTCTGTATAGTAAAAAGTATAATTGCCATCAGAACCTATTTGACGAATACGTCTTTCAACACGTTCATCTTTAGAACGAAGATAAGTTTGCAAAATTTCAACTTTATGCAAACCACGTATTGAAGAGAAAACTTTTTCTGTAGGTTTTTTAATAAGAAACTTCTTCTGCACGTGTGTAGCAATTGGTAATCCAATTATTGAATAGACTTCATTTAGTAATCTATCAATTTTATTTTTAAAATCGGTAGAATTATCAATCACTCTAAAATTAGGATGACCAATCCAAGCGGATTGAGTTTTGTCATCTAATTCGATAGCTTGCTCAGGAGTTTCTTTTCTAGCTGTATTGTTAGCTAAAGTATAAAACTCTTCAGCACCTTTGGCAGCAGTAACTAAATGAAAAACACCATCATAGGAATTTAATATTTCATTTTCAGTTGTATTTCGCTGACGTAATATTTCATTAAAAGCGTCTTGCGAAACATAAGCTTTACAGTCTAAGAGCCCCCTATCAAAAAGAATAACAACATCCTTTTTAAATGAAAATGCAGCTGTACATGCAGTATCCTCCTTATTAATAGACAGGTCTATTAATAGAGATTGAAATGTTTCTGAATTTAATTCCCAAGGAGTTATGCCTGAGTTAATAAGTTCCGTTGCAGTTTCTGAAACAACAATAACTTTAAAGCCTTTTTGCGTTAAAGACTGTTCAAGAATACTTAAACATGTTGTTTTACCTGCACATGGTCCACCTGTAATTACAAATCTCCATATCCGCATAAAATTTTACCTTCCTTTCTAAAAATAGTTTTCAAAGTGCAACATTGATATCTAAAATATAAGATACCATTTTAATATAAAACTAAAGAAATAATATCATTGTATGCTCGGTAAGTCAAGAAAATAACAATATCTTAAATAAAAATATCATTTAATAAAGTGGTAAAGAGATAAATAACATAGATAAAAAATATAAACATTTATGTAATAATCAGATATATTTATATATTTGAAATATTATGTAAAATATGGTAAAATAAAGATGCAGGAATTTTTAATTAAACCAACACTTTGATAGCGATATTATTGCTACGGGCATCAATAGAATATAGGAGGATACAACTATGGCAAAAACAAACAAAAACAACAAGAAAAAAAGCGGAGGTAACAAACTTATGAAAAAGAAAATTTTTGGAGTTATTGGAATTATAGCAATAGTTCTAATAATTGGAGTAGGAATTAAGTACTATAATGAGAAACAGTATGCTTTCTGGGAGAAAAATGAGCTTCGGATTACAACAGACTTTGATGTTATAACTGATGATGAAAAGGCAGCTACAGCACTTAATCAGGAAATAAAAAATGAAAAAGAAGCAGATAAAGAAGTGCTTAAAAAGCTTGAAGAATTAAAAGCTGGAATGAATCAATTCTTTGCTAACAAATACAAGGTAGATATGTCAAAAAAACTTGATAAACTTAAAAAAGTTTATATATATTCAAGTGATGATTACAACGGGCAAACTTTGTATGGGTATGTTGATAATAAAGAAAATAAGGTTCATTTAAACGAAATTTCTTTACAAGATGAAGTATTGCTACAATCTGTATTTACACATGAAGTTATGCATTACTTAGGCATAGCACCGGTAAAAAATAGTGAAGATGGAATGTATTTTATTGAAGGATTAGCAGACATGTTAGCAGATGAATGTCTATCATTTCAAAATAAAGAATTTCAAAATTCACCATATTATGAAGTAGCAATGAACCTGTGGAAGCAAATTAAAGTTGTGGATACTAACATTATAAAAGAGGCTTTAACAAAAGAGAACTATGACATTATGTCGAAGTTTGATGAGAGATTAAAAAATATTAAGCCTACTTTTAAAAATGTTAAGAGTATTTCAGATACTCTTGAAAATAGTGTAAAAACTGCAACTCAATATGTGAATAGCAGCATTAGAAATAAAGAAATCTTGACTATACAGGCTCAAGATATAGTTATAAGCTATATAAAAACTTTTGAGCCAAGCAGAAAGCAAATTAATGCCATAAGAAAGCATTATGTATTAGATAACTATGAGAATATTGAAATCAAGAAAATTGGAGATAAATATTTAGTAAAGTTATAGTAACTAATTCCTGCATCATAAGTTTAATAACCTAGCTCGAAATTTGAGTTAGGTTATTTTTTATTACATAAAATTCCTATTCATATGTAGGAGTGAAATTTGAAAAAATAAAATAAGTATAAAATTAAACAGAAATAAATTAAATGCAATAGTAGATGATTAATAAATAAAAGTATATAAATTTGCAATATTATGTAAAATATGGTACTATGAATATAGTTAGGCAATGTCCTTTTATATAAATTTATTTCCGAATAACACTAATTAGTGTTGACATATATAAATATTAACATTTGAGGAGGAAAAAAGATATGATAATTTTATTTTACAACTTTATGACAGAGGAGTTTTTACCACGATTAGGTAGCTATTCCATAGCAACTATTAATGCTCTTATGCCAGCGATTATTATACTCGTAGGTATGGTAATGTTATTAGGAACGGTTGGAATTAAGGTTAGTAATAACCTTGCTTCAACAATTTTCAAAGGCTTTGCTGGAGTAATTGGACTTTTAATCCGGTTTGTCTGGAAAGGAATGGTAGCTTTATTCTTATGGGTAACAGGTATTATACCTATGATTTATCAGAAAAGCCAAAGTGTATTCTGTAATACAATCGGAATGAACCAGAGCATTAGTAGTGTGCTAGCATTTATTGTAGTTGCACTATTTGTAATTGCAATTATCTAAAAAAGGGGAACAGCATTGCTGTTCCTTTGTTTTGTTATAAGAAATTTCTGTTTTAGGTGTAGGGAAACTTAGGTTTTATAAAATTAGGAGGTAAAGGTTGCCATTTTATGTAAATTATGTTACAATATTAATGTAGGAAATAAAAGTAAAGTAGGTGGTTAAATGTCAAGATTTTTTAGAGAATTTAGAGAGAATCCAGAAAGAAATATTGAAAACATTGAAAGAGTAAATGATGATAAAAATACACAAGCAAAAAATATTCCAAATAAATCTGGAAAAGATGATATTGATGAAAAATTATTAATTATGTCACAATTTTCAAATGGTTCAAAAAAATCGATATTTGGAGAGGTTAAGAAAGAAAAAAGTTTCAAAGAAGAAATAAAAGTTAATGTTGATACTAAAGATACTCCATTAACAATGGCATATAGAAAATTGGACTTAGCTAGAAGAAGTGGAGACAGAATTAGTATTATAAATGCAGAAGATGAAATTTTGGATTTACAGTATAAAGAAGTAGAACAAGAAAATAATAAAAAAATTCATGAATTTAAGCAAATGCAAAGTGAATTAAAGAAAAATGGCGATGTAGAAGGTTTGAAACAATTTAAAAGTAAAAGAAAAGCTTTTATGTATCAAATGAAATTAGATGAATTAAACTATCAAAAACAAAAATTACAAAATATTCAAAGAGTAAATCCAAGCAAAGAGAACTATCAGAAAATACTTGATATAAATAAAGAATTAAGTGATTTAGAGTTAGTAATTCAAAATGTAAGATAACATATAAGCTTCAACTAATTATAGTTGAAGCTTTAATTTTATATTATAGGAAAATTTTGTTCTTCATTTGATACGATTATATTATAAAAATTAATGTCAAACGTTGTAGTGGTCGGCGTCCTTAGGGCGACCCGATAATAACAAATGACAAATAAATTGTTTTTTATACCTTGGTGTTGCAATCTTAGATTAAAAAAATGATTTAAAACGTTGTAAAAATCAGCAACCTAAGGCGACCTGTGTGGCGAACTTACCTTTTCATTTATTTTACAACTTTGTTAAGTTTATGTTACATTTATAAATTTTAATATTTAGTATGATATAATTCATATGTTCAAAAATGAAAAAAGAATATACAAGATGATGAAAATGAACGTATAGACAATTTTGGAGGAAAAAATGGGGTTGTTTAATTTTAATAAAGTAAAAGAATATAGAAATGCAAAAAAAATAGCTAATAAAGTAAATAAACTACTATCAGATTCTAAATTTTTAAATGATTTAATAAGTTCAAATGATGCAATTAGTATTTCTTATGAAATTTCTAAAATAATAGAATATTATATATTGACAAATGATAATGAGTGCAATTATACATATGAAGAATTTCAAGAGGTATATAATTCAGAAGATACATATAATTTATTTCAAGAATTCGATAAAGAAGCGTATAGAAAAAATATGATATTAGCAAATTCCAGTAATGGGTATTCAAAGAAAAATATTTTAAAAAACGGATTTAAAAATATTAACTTTGATGAAAAGCTTAAAGAAGAATTAGAGTATGTTGAAAATAAATTAGAAAAAAGTAGATATATTGAGAATCAAAGTAAATCTAATAGCCAAGAGGATGAGTACTTATATTTTACAACTCCAGGTAGTTTAGTTGTTGAATATAGTATGAAGTTATCACCAGAAAGACTATATTTAGGAATTTTAAAGGGAATAAATCAAACTCCTTACATATTAGGAGAAGGCAAAATTAATTATTGCAAAAGAATTATTGAAAGAAAAGTTAAAGAAACTCATATAGAAAACGATGAAAAAATAAATATATATATTGAGGATATATTAAATAAAATGTGTTCAAAAAATCCTATTATTAATTTGTTTCCAGAAAAAACAAAAAACAATCAAATTAAAGCTTGGGGAAGTTCAATATCAGATGAGTATAATCCACAAGATTTAAGCGAATTTATATATGATGAGTTTACTGAAGGGTATGCTGATTTTGAAAATGGTGGTTCGTTTGGAGAAAATAGTGCAAATCTTGTAACCACAAATACAAATTTAAGAAATAAAGATATTGGAATAATAGATATACCAGATTGGTTTGAATGTTTAGAAATTAAGGCTAGATCTAAAGGATATAAAAATGGTGAGATGATAGATGTTAATACTTTTGAAAAAATTGAACGTGAATTATCTAGGAACGATGAAAAGCAACAAGAGATAATTGAAAATAATATACAAAGTTTGGAATATTTACCTAAAACGGATAATGATTATAATATAAAAGATTCAAGCAATAATGAAATGTTTAATACTCAAAAAATAGGGAAAGTCACAATAAATATATCCACAGAAAATAAAGATAAGATAGAAAATGTTGTTGTAAAAAAAATGAAACAAAAAGAACAAGCAAATGAAGTTGAGAAATAAAAGAAAGGCGAGTTTCAGTGAGAAAATGAAATGATAATGGTATAAGGAAAATGAAAAAGAGTGAATTAAAAAAAGAATATTTAGATGGAAAAGCTTTTTGGCATATTACAAGTAAGTTGAATATAGATAGCATTGAAAAGAATGGATTAGTGCCGAGAGATGGAAAAAGAAATGGAGTGAATAGAAGCCCAGAAGACCCAGTCCCTAGAGTATTTTTCAGTCAAGGTATAGAAGGAGTACTAGAACAAGCAAATAATTTGGCCTATCTTATGAATGAGTTTTTGCATAATATAGAAAAAACAAGTAATGGAGAGAATGGAAAAGATACCAAAAATAAAATGAATGAATTTTTAAATAAAGGTTTTAACGATGAAGATGAAAAATATGGAAATGGAGGTTTTATCGATATTGTAACTTTTATAAAAGAGGACATTTTCCAAAATGGTATAAATGAAAATTTAACAGAAGAAGATATGGATAGAATAACATATGATATTACTAAAACAATTTGGGAAAATGATGTATGTTTGAAAGCAAATTTAAGAGATAAAATAGATTATAGCTGGGAAGACCATAATTATAATGCAAAAGGAACTAAAAAAGTACCTATGACAAAAAAGAATATGCATGCATTTGAAGGACATATTATTAATACGGATTTAATAGAAATTATTTGTGATAAAAATGGCAAACCAAGAACAACATGGGACGTTTTTAAAGAAATGGCTTTATTTTATAAAAAAGAATATCCAAATAAAGAATATTTACCAGTTGAAGAATGGGAAGTATGCAAAGAGGAAAATGGAAAAATTATTTATACTGGTGAAATTCATCACAGAAAAGATTATTTAAGTATGTTTATAGATATGGAAAAAAACGAAAGAGAAGAAAATATAGATAAAGATAATGATGAAAAAAAATTTATGACTCAACAAATTGGAAAAACAACTATTAATACTCCAACAATGCAAAAAGATATTGCATATGATAAAGTTATAAGTAAAGTTCACGAAAGAAATCATCCAGAAGAAGTTTATAAACATAGAATTGAGGAATAAAAGGAGAAAATGAATGGAAGATAATTATAATAAAGCTTTTAAGGAAGTTGTAGAAATATTAAAGCATGTACCAGAAGAAAGTGTGCAGAAAATTCCGCAAGATATGCGAGATATGTTCGAAGAAGAAATGGACAAGAATTATAAATTTGAAGTTAGAGATAATGTGGAATTTGAAGATTTGGAATTACTTGATGAAACAAGAGCTATTTTAGCCAATATTTTTAGAGACTATTGGGCAACACCATATCAAAGAGAACGTATACTAGCAAAAGAGCAATATGATAGACAAAAAGTAGATGAAGAAAAGCAGAAAAAATACAATTCAAATGATTTATTCAAAAGAAAAAACATTAATGATACAAAAGAAATTGAAAGCTCAAATAATGAAAATTTACCAGTAATAGTAAAAGAAGAAAAGTTTTATCATAAACTAATAAATTTTATAAGAAAATTACTTAGAATGTAAAAATTAAATTGTATGTAAAATGATGATATAATAGTAATATCAGTGAAAATTATAATAAGGAGGAGTTTATATGGAAATAAGAGTAAAAAAGAGCACAATAATATGCATAATTATAATTATTGTTTTAATTATAGGGATAGGAGTTTTAGCGTATGAGTTAATAAGCACAAAACAAAATAATGAAAAGGAAATAGGAGATTTGCAAAATAGAGTAAATACTTTATCTTCAAATATGCAAAATACTTCAAAAGAAGAGAATACAGTTTCGAATGAGAAACAAGAACTAAATGAAGAAGAATTAAAAGATATTGAGAACTTTCTTAACAATGAAGAAAATAATGGATTTATACAAGGTAACTATAGTAAAATAGAAGATATTAGCGATTTACAATGGGATTGGATTTTAATAAGTGCAAGTCAAAAAATAGGAGATACAAGTAATACAGCAATGCAAGAATATAGTCAATTGAAAAATGGGGAGGTTTTCGACACACCTGTATACAAATATAAAAGTGAAGAGCTTATAAATTTTATAAAAGAGAAAACAGAAAAACAATATACAGTAGATAAATTACAAAGTGTTTTACCAGAAGATATAGTTTGGAGTGAAAATGAAGAATATTGCTATTTATCAACTGGTGAAGCAGGATATAATCAAGCAACAGATTTATCTGGATATAAAAAATCAAATAAATATGTTATAAACGGAAAATATTATAATCCACAATATAATGAAAGTGGAGAAGAAACTTCAACTTTTACAGTTACTATGCAAAAGGCAGATACAGGATATATATTTGTTTCTAATGAAATGAAGTAATTGACAAAAAATATATTATTGGTATAATTTAAGTAGTTATTTACTAATGAGAATTTTGGAGGAGAAATTATGGAAGAGAATAATAAAAAAATTGAAGAATTAAAAAATCAAATAAAAGTGTTACAAGATGCATACGATAACGATTTTAATAGAGAAATAAATGAAGATAATGACCAGATTCAAGCAAATAGACAAAAAGGGATAAATAAATTACAAGAAGAACTTAAAGAAGTTGAAATAGAAAAATTAAGCAAGCTTGAAGAAAGAAGATCAGAGCTTGAAGAAATACTTAAGAAAAAAGAAAGTTTAAACAAAGATAAAGAACAATTAGAACAAGCTCTTTATGAAATGAGTGAAGAAAAAGAAATACAAGATGGAAAAATAGTAAAAACACAGGAACAAGTTGAATATGAAAATGATCTAGAAAAAATTAATGAAGAACTAGATTCATTAAAAGTTTATGAAGACGAATTAAACGGAATTAATGCAGAAACAGGAGAAATAAGCAAAAAATACAATATAAAAGAACAAGCAAAAGAAAATGAAATATATAGTAAAGTGAGTTATGAGAAAGATAATTTGATTGATCACATTATAAAACTTTCTGATGATGAGGAAATTGTCTTAACTGAAGATTTAATTGATAGAGCTAAAATGAATATTGATGGAATGACAACATATATATATAATATTAAGGGGAAAGATGGAATAGATTTTGAAAAAAAGAAAACTATATATTTAGATGAACCAATAGATTTTGATATGATAAATAAAGATGAGAAATATGCATATGTAGTAAAAGATTTCTTATCTCCTAATAGAATTGAAAGATATTCAAAGGAAGCTGAAGGAAAAGGTGTTGTAGATTTTCTGTATGTTGGAAACATACAGAAAGATGCAGAAAATGAAATAGGATATGAAAAAAGAAAATACTTTGGAAAGGATGAAGATGCAATATATAGTAAAATATCTAAGAGAGAATATAAACGTAAACTCCAAATATTAAATGCAATTGAAGGTACAATAAAGGAATATGGAAAAAGTTCTAGTGTAGTTGAAAAATTAGAAATGAATAAAAGTAAATTAGAGTCAATAATGAATCAAAGACCGGATTTATATAAAGATAATATAAAAGATGAAAATACAACTAATCAACAAAGCAATAATACAACTGAAAAACCAAACATAGTAGAACCAAATAATAATACAATTAACAGACCAAATGCAGTAGAACCAAATAATAATTCAACTAACAAGCCAAATACAATAGAACAAGATAATAAAAACACATCTATTGTTGAATATAAAAAGGAAAATAGAATTATAGCTTGGATAAAAAGTAGAGTTAATAATATAAAAGAAAAATTTAATAAGATAAAAGAAAAAAATCAAAAAAATAAAGAAAAAGAAGAATTAGATGCAACAGGACAAGCATGGCAAGATTATATAGATGAACAAGAAGGTACAACAGCAAGTAAGAAAAATAAATTTATTGAAAATATAACACAAAAAGGAAAATTACAAAGTAAAGAACAACAAGCAAAGACGTTTGAAGCTGTGAAAAAATGGGAACAAAAAAATGAAGAAGAAATTACACAAGAAGAAATTGAAAAATAAGAAAGAATGGAACGCTAAATTTTAGCGTTCCAAAAAATATGAAGATGAAACGAAAAAGATCATTTCTTAAGGATATTTATTGCCGTTGAAATAGCGGCTTTTTCAATTGCCGAAAGTTCAGCCATATCATCTAATACTATAAATTCCTTAACAGAATCCTTTTTAGATATTTTCTTGCCAATATATTCAGTGTAATTTATATTAGCTTCGATGATAAAATGGTTTAAATGTCCGTAAAAATCAGTGTCCTCTGATCGATATAAATGCCAGCACGTATGACAATTGATTCCTCTTACCTTTTCCTCACAGCTTTCAAGATCAAGCTGAAAATTTTCGCCACCGATGTTAAAAATAAATGTTTTTCTCTGCATATTTTTTTCCTCCATTAATTTAATTAAATTATGCTTATAGTTACTAATGGTCTTGACCATATAACAATATTATAGCACTATTTACATAAAATGTAAATAGTGCTAACTGCATAAATGTTATTTCTCACACTTTGGGCAGTCTTCTAAGCATTTGCATTTATTATCTTCACTAGGAAAGCAGGAAGGTTCTTTAAAACTTAAATACCAACTCATACCATTTTTATTTTCTGATATACTTTCTAATCGTTCTTCTAATGCACAATATGTTTTAGGACCAGGTACAATAACTGGTTGATTAGGACACCAATTTGCAGGTGTAGAACCTTTTGAACAGTCAGCAGTTTGAAGAGCTTCGACTAATCTTAAAATTTCTGGAATACATCTACCTACATTTAAAGGATAAACAAGAATTGCCCTAACTATTTGTTTGTCATCAATTATAAAAACATTTCTTACAGTTTCTGTTGTGCTTACATCATTTGCAATCATTCCATATTTTCTGGATATTTCGCCACTTCTATCAGCAATAATAGGGAAAGGAATTTTTACTCCTGTTCTACAATAGATATCGTAAATCCAGGCAAGATGTGAAGGTGTGCTATCAATACTTAAACCTAATAAACAAGTATTAAGATTTTGAAAATAGTCAAAAGCTTTAGAAAAAGCAATCATTTCTGTAGTACATACTGGGGTCCCAGTATGTTCAATTTTCAAGAACTGAAAACCATTGAAAAATATGCGTTTGGTAAAAACCAAATGTGTATTTTTTTATTTTAGTTTTTATTTAAGGAGATGATGCCTATGCTGTGATTAAATTAAAAAAAGAATTGAAAGGAAAGGTGAATTAAAATATGAATGAAAACATTAAAGAAAAATTAAAAAAAGGTGTAGCATATAGTGCTATACTATTATCTGTCGCAACAATAGGCGTTGTTGGGGGAAATACATATTCAAAATATTTTACAAAAATTGATGGAGAGGAAAATGCAGAAATAGCAAGATGGTCTTTCAGAGCGAATAACACATCAACAGTGATGGAAAAAATACAATTAAATAATGTATATAATACAAATATTTTGAAAAACAAAACAATTGCACCTGAAACAAATGGAAGTTTTGATATAATTTTAGATACAACTGGAGCAGATGTAGCAATAGACTATGCTGTTACATTTGATAATTTAGTAAATAAGCCAACCAATATGAAATTCACATATGGCAATAAAACATCAGATACATTATAAATAAAAAAATTAATGTAAATTTTTTCTCACATTGTTGAAGATAATGTTATTATAGAATTTTTACATTGGAATAAAAAGAAAGCTTTTAAATTTGTTATTACTAATAGTTTTGATAATTTTGTTTCAATTTATAAAGAATATTTGGATTTGATTATTGAGTTTTTAAAAATTAAGTAGAATTCTGAAATAAAGCTTATTGAAAAGAAAAATGTCATCTTAAATTTGAGACTGATAGAACAACCGATTTATAAAAGAAAATTTCCATATATTAGAATTAGAATCTTCTTATCATTATTATACATAATGTATGGGGAGATTTCTTGTATTTAAAAATATGTTATATAATATTTATTTTTTATATATAATATGGTAAAATTTCAACAGTGCAAAATAATTTTTTTAATAATATTTAAAAGTTTAAGATTTGAAAGATGAAATAGAAAGATAGAAGTGATATATATGAAAACAATTAAGAGTATTGATTTATGGACAGAACAATATGAAAATCATTACGAATGTTTTAATGGAGCTTTTGTCGATGGATTTGAAAATAATAAAATTGCATTTGACGAATATAAAATAATAGAAAACTGTAATTGCATAATAACTGTTAGCAACCAAAAGATTAATATAAGTAATAAGCATAATGCTATTGTTTTTTATAAAGATAAAAATCCTGTTAGATTAATGGTTATAAATAAAAATACAGATATTGATAAATGTATAAAAATAGCACTAAATCAATACTTTGAAAATGAAACACTACAAGTTTTATATGATAATTTACAAATCAAATCATCTATAATCGATATGAATGAAACATCAATTTTTAATAAAGAAATTGATGTAGGTTCTTGTGATAGATGGATTCTTTTATATAATATGCTAAAAGGTAGCTATACAGAAAGCAATACACAATATGGAAATTATGAAAGTGATAAATATGAGTTTATTCCAAATATTTTTATAAAATATGAATTAACAACAGATACAGAAAAATTTGAAATAGAACATAAATGTGCTTTTATAAATACTATAAAAACTAGAATAATTCCAATACAAGAAAATTCGCTATTAACTAAATAAAAATAGGTTTTAAATATAAAAATAATATTATGGAGGATATGATGGATAAATATATAATGATAACTACAACATTTGATAATAAAGAAGAAGCAAATAAGATAATTGAAATATTATTAGAAAAAAGATTAGTTAGTTGTTGCCAATTAAGTAATATAACGAGTTCTTATCATTGGAAAGGTAAAATTGAACATATTGAAGAATTATTACTACAAATGAAATCTAAAAAAGAATTATTTAAGAAAATTGAAAAAGTTATATTAGATAATCATAGTTATGAAACTCCACAATTAATTGCCTATGACATTGTAGATGGATATAAAGGATATTTAGATTGGATAGGAGAGGAAACAAAATAATGAAATTATATGTAATTAGACATGGACAAACTAACTGGAATTTAAAAGGAATAATACAAGGACAAAAGGATATTGAACTTAATGATAAAGGAATAAATGAAGCAAGAAAAGCAAAAGATGAGTTCAATAGTTTAAAAATAGATTTAATTATGTGTTCTCCATTAAAAAGAGCAAAAGAAACAGCAAAAATTTTGAATACAGATAAAAATATAAACATTATATATAAAAGTGAATTAATAGAACGAGGACTTGGCGATTTTGAAGGAGAAAGTTGCATTACTGAAGAAGATGATATATATAATTACCATATGAATAAAACAATAAGAAATATAGAGCCTGTAGTAGATTTATGTAATAGAATTAATGATTTAATAGATGAAATCATTAATAAATATAAAGGAAAAAATATTTTATTAGTTACGCATAGTGGAACAGCAAGAGCCATTGAAAGATATTTCTATGGAATTGATGAAAATGGAGATTTACCACCAGAAAATTTAAAAAATTGCGAAATTAGAGAATACGAAATAATGGAGAAATAAAAATGATATTTAGTGTATTAGCATTTATAGCAGTAATTGTAAGCATCTGTATAAAAGATAGAAAAAAATCTTTAGTAGTACAATCTTTAAATTGTATATGTGAAGCAATCTATGATTTTATTATATCTGCATTTACAGGTGCAGTATTAAGTATAATAAATTTTATAAGGACATGCTTATTTATAAACAAAGATAAATTTAGTAAAAAAATATATTTTTTGATATTAATACTATTTGAATCATTAATAGCAATTAATTGTATATTTACTTGGAATGGAATAATTTCATTATTACCAACAATAGGCTCGATGATTAGAGCATATTGTTTATGGCAATCCAATATGAAATTAGTCAGAATATCAGGTATAACAACAGGGATATTATATGGTTCATATTATATATACTATCATAGTTGGTTTATGGTATTAGGAGATTTAATATTATTGATTACTGGAATAATAGCTGTATATAAAAATGATATAAAGAAAATATATAAAAATAAACAGATGAAATAAGGAGCAAAATAAAATGAGAATAGGAATAGATATAGATGGAGTTTTAACTGATATAGAACAATGGCAATTAGACTATGGAAGTAAATTTTATTATAAAAACTATTGTTTAGGAATAAAAAATTATAAAGGATATGAAACTAATGAAATATTTGATGTAGATATAAAATTAGATGATGAATTTTGGAATAAATATTTTCGAGATTATTCAATTAATGTAGAAGCAAGAAAATTTGCAAATGAAGTAATTGATAAATTAAAAGAAGATGGACATGAAATTTATATAATTACGGCTAGAGGTTCTTTTTTAAGCCATTCAGCAGATGTAATGACAATAGAAGAAAATAGAAATATTGTATTAAATTGGCTAAAAATTAATCAAATACATTATGACAATATAATTTTTAGTCCAGAAGATAAATTAGAAATATGCAAACAAAATAATATAGATTTAATGATTGAAGATAAGCCTAAAAATATAAATACAATTTCTAATGAAATACCTGTAATTTGCTATCATGCAAATTATAATGAGCAATGCAATGGAAAAAATATTTATAGATGTTATAGTTGGTATGACATATATAGAAAAATAAAAGAAATACAAAAACATTAAGAGGTAAAAGATGAACATAGGAATAGATATAGATAATGTAATATCAAACTTTGACGAAGTATTAAAAAAAGAATTTTTAATACATGACAAAGAACTAAGAAATACAGGAATAATTAACCCAGAAGCACATATGACAAAAGGAATGTTTGACTGGACTGATGATGAAATATGGACATTTTATTTAGAAAATATAGGAAGAATAACTCCTAGTCTAGATGTAATTGAAGGTGCAAAAGAATATATTGAAAAACTAAAAAAAGATGGACATACAATAATAATTATTACAGGTAGAGATAATGGAGAATATAAAGATCCATATACTATGACAAAAAAATGGCTAAAAGAAAAAGGAATAGTATATGATAAATTAATATTCACAAACGGATATAAAAATGGAAAACAAGGTAAGGCAGAAAAATGTTTAGAAAATGACATTGATGTAATGATAGATGATTCAGCCAGAATTTGTAGAGAATGCTTTCAAAATAATATAACTACACTCATAATGGATAAGCCTTGTAATAGAGATGAAAAAGAAATAACAAGAGTTCATAATTGGAAAGAAATTTATGAATTTATTACAAATTATAAAAAAGAAAAAGTAAATGTAATATTAGACACAGACACATATAATGAATGTGATGACCAATTTGCACTAGCATATTTATTGAAAAATCAAGATAAATTTAATATTGAAGCAATAACAGTAGCGCCATATTCACATCAATCAAGGAATGTGTCAGTAAGAGAAGGACAAGAATTAAGTTATAACGAAATTTTAAAAATATGCAAATGGTTAAATTTTAATATAAATAATAAAGTATTCAAAGGCTCAACAGATTACATTTGTAATGGATATAATGAAACTAATGATTCAGTAAATAAGATAGTTGAAATAGCACTAAAAAATGATAAAACATATATATTAGGAATTGGTGCAATTACAAATATTGCTTTAGCAATTAAGAAAGAACCTAAAATAATTGATAAAATAGAAGTTATATGGTTAGGTGGAAATGAACTAGGATATAAAGATAATTTGGAATGTAATTTCAGACAAGATGTAGAGGCTGTTAAAATTGTATTAGAATCACAAGTTAAATTAACTATACTACCTTGCAAAAATATAGTGTCTAATTTAAGAATTGATATTAATACTTTAAAAGAAAATATAGGAAATAAATCAGAGTTATGTGATTACTTAATAAAAAGATTTTATAATGATGGATACCATGGAACTCAAGAAACAAGAGTTATTTGGGATATTTCAGTTATTGCATATATGATAAATAAAAATTGGTTTGAAACTAAAGAAATAAGTTCTCCAAATATAAAAGAGGATACTTCTTATGAAATAACTCAAAACAAGCATAATGTAACTTTTGTAACAAAATTGAATAGAGATAAAATATATGAAGATTTATTTAACAAATTAGGAGCAAGAAATGAAGTATAATGAAATGAAACAGGCTGTAAAACTATTAAGTAAAGAATGGAATTTAGGAAAAAAAGAAGCAGGAGCAGACATTGCTTTAATTATTTTAACTTTATCTATTTGGACAATGGGATTTTTATTAAAAGATATAGAAAAAATTGAAGAATAAAAGAAAGGTTTAAAAATTATGTTAGCAAATAAATTAAATTATGGAGATACAATAGGTGTTGTAGGAGTATCAAATAGTTTAGCTTTAAATAATAGATTCGAAGATTTTAAAAGAGCAGAAGAATTGTTAATAGGTAAAGGCTTTAAAATCAAATTTGGTAAATATGTAAAAGAAGATTACTACGGTTCATGTGGCACTAGAGAGCAAAAAGCAGAAGATATGATGAATATGTTTAAAGATAATGAAGTAAAAGCAATTATTTGCCTAGCAGGAGGACAAACTTGTAACACATTTATTGATTTATTAGATTATGAAAAAATAAAGAAACATCCTAAAATACTAGTAGGTTATAGTGATATAACAGTATTACTTCAAACTATTTATAAAAAAACAGGGTTAGTAACATTTAGTGGACCAGATTTTATTTCATTTGGAACTGAATATGCAGAAGAACAATATCAAGTATTTGAAGATGCATTTGTTAATAAAAAGTTAGATAAATTCAATAATGGCAATAAAAATATTATTAAAAAGGGCAATGCAGAAGGAAAAATAATTGGTACAAATTTAGGGTGTATGATGTATTTATTAGGAACAGAATATTTACCAGATATGCAAGATAAAATTCTATTTATAGAAAGCTATAGAACATCACCTAATGAATGTCAAAGAAGATTTGCACATTTAAAACAATATGGTATTTTTGATAAAGTAAAAGGAATTATTATTGGATATAATTATGATTTACAAAAAGATGGAAATACATATCCTCAAATGGAAGATATATTACTTGAATATACAAAGGAATATAATTTTCCTATTGTTAGATGTAATGATTTTGGTCACAAAATCGTAAATTCTGTTATACCGATAGGTGGATTGTGTAAAATAAATTGTGAAAATAACGAAGTTGGAATAATAGAAAAATTTTTAAAATAATGGAGAAATAAAAATATGAAAATAGGAATTGATATAGATAATGTAATATCAGATTTAGATAAAACATTTTTAGAAGAGTTTTTAAAAGAAGATAAAAATAAAAGAAACACAGGAATCATAAATAAAAATGTACCATATATAAGAAATGGAATGTTTGATTGGACAGACGAAGAAGAAAAACTTTTTATTTGGGATATTTCAGTTATTTGTAACCAAGTTAAATAGAAATACAGGATTTTATGATGATTTTGAGCCACTTAATGATGAAGATATTTCTTATATTATAGAAGAAATGAAAATATTAGAATTAGATGAAAAATATAGTAAAGAAAAATGGAAACTTAATTAATAGCATTAGAGCATTTATTATGGATACACCGTATAATAGAGATACTAATGAATTAAAACGATACTACAAAAATATTTACGATTGATAAAAGATTTATTAGGAAATAATTTATATGATTTATTTCCAAAGATAAAAGAAAATTTGTAGAAGTATTATTATATTAAAATAAAAAATGAAAGAAGTGAAACAATTGGAAAATAAAAAAATAGATTTAAGTAGTATAAAAGTTGCAATTTTTGATTTTGATGACACACTAGCTATTCATAAAGATAAAGATTATTTAAAACATCGTAATGAAAATGAAGAAAATCTTTTAAATTATTACTTAAATGCTTATCTAAATCCGGAATCTTTTTATGAGACTATTGAACCATGTTTAATATCCGATTCATTACAAAATTTGATTAAAACATTTGAAACAAAAGGTGTAAAAATGTATTGTGTATCTGGAATGAAATTTTCATTTCATCTAAAAGCGAAAGAAAATTTTGTACATAAATATTATAGTAATGATATAGAAGTAATTTCAGCACGATCTCAAGAATTAAAGTGTGATGCTGTTAAAATTATTAAGCGTATTAACAATTGTGATTTTAATGAAATTATATTTATAGATGATATTAAAGAAAATATTATCAGATTTAATAATATAGGAATAAATGCATGGACACCCGAAGAATTTGAACAGTTAATATAATATTTAACAGGAGAACATAAATGGAACAAGAAACAAAGAAAATAAATAGAAGTATAAAAATATATCCGTTGTTTGCATCATTTACAGGAGATTTGATATTCTTTGTACCAATAGACACATTATTTCTAACATTGGTAAAAGGATTAAGTGCAAGTCAAATAACAGCAATGACAATGGTTGCATTAATAATATGTATAGTATTTCAAAAAGTAATACTAGCTATTGTAAAAAAGATAGGAAATGTAAATTCATTAAGACTAGGAGCAACTATGTTGTTAATTGCATCATTAGTATTAACATTTGGAAAATCGTTTATTGCAATGTTATTATATAAAAGCATACATGAATTAGCAGTTATGTTTTTAAATATGGATGAAATAATTTTGAAAAATAATTTAAAAGCTGTAAATAGAAAAGATGATTATTTTAAAATAAGAAATAAATCAAAAATTATATATGCAATTATAACTTTATTTACTGCGTTAGTAGCAGGAGAAATGTTTAATGTAAATAATTATTTGCCAATGTATTTATCAATAATAATATATGTTTTAGTATTAGGAACAGCATTTTTATATTATGAATCAAAAGTAAATAATGAACTAGAAACGAAAAAAGAACATAAAAAACTAAAGATAACATCAATAATATTCTATGTAATATTATCAAATGCAGTATTTTATTCAATAATAAAAATGGGACAAAACAATAGTAAATTATTTATGCAATATGATTTTCAAAAATTCTTATCTGTTGAAATGGTAACATACTACATAACAACAATAGTATTTATATCAAGAATAGCAAGATTAGTAGGCAATGTAATATTTGGAAAGGTATATTCAAAAATAAAAGATAAAATGAGCGTTGTTCTAACAATATGTTTGGCATTAGCATTTTCATTATTGATTATAGGACACTTTATAGAATCGGCGTTCATTTGCAAAGTGATAATTATGTCTTTAGGATTTTTCTTAATATTAGCTATTAGAGATTCCTTCCAAACGTATATAGAAGATGTTGCATTAACTATTTCAAATAAAGAGGAACAACAAGAAATTATAATTAAAATTGAAGTTTATAGAAGATTAGGAACATTAATATTAAGTGCTATTTTTACATTAATATTGATGAAATACGAACTAATTGTAATAGAATTTATTTTATTAGGCTTAAGCATTATTGAAATATTTGTAAATAAAAGCTTATGTAATAAGTTATCAAATTATAGTATAGTAGCAAAAAATGGATAGCAAATTAAATGCTATCTATTTCCAGTTAAATTTGTAAAAAAATACCTGTTGAACACATACTTCTAAATAATGTATAATCTATTTAAGAGGTGCAATAATTTATGAGAATAATAAAAAAATATGGAAAAGACATATTATATAAGGAATTAAAGAAAAGCTATAATTTTTTTATTAAAGAAGCAAATACAGATAAAAAAAGCAAGGGATATGGACTAATAAGAGATAAAACAATATTAGCTGATAATATTGCAAGTATAGCATCAGTAGGATATGGTTTAGCAGCATTAGTTATTGGAGTAGAACATAATTGGATAAAATACGATAAAGCCTATGATAGAGCAAACAGAACACTAGAAAGCTTTATAAATAACGTAGAAGGGAAAAATGGATTTTATTATCATTTTGTAAATATGCAAACAGGGAAAAGAGAATGGAATTGTGAAATATCAATAATAGATACAGCAATTTTTATATGTGGTGCTATAACTGCAGGTGAATATTTCGGAAAAGAAGTAAAAAATAAAGCAAATATCTTATATAAAAGAATAAAATGGGAATGGTATAGAAACGAAACAAACAATTTATTTTATATGGGATATAAACCTGAAAAAGGATTTTGGGGACAATGGGATGGATATGCTGAACAATTAATGATGTATGTATTAGGAGTTAGCTCACCAGCATATCCAATAGATAAAAGTATGTATTATGAATTTAATAGAAAAAAGAAGGATTATAAAGATATAAAGGATATAATATATACATATTGTGGAACATTATTTACATATCAATATTCACATGCATGGATTGATTTTAGAAATTTAACAGATATTAATGGAGTTAATTGGTTTGAAAATTCAATAAAAGCGACAAAAGCAAATAGAGAATATTGTATAGATAATAAGAGCAAATTTAAAACTTATGGAGAAAATTCCTGGGGATTAACTGATTGTCTTTCTCCAAAAGGATATATAGGACCAGGAGCTGAACCTTGTGATACTAATTTAGAAATAGAAAACGATGGAACAATATCTCCATGTGGTGCAATTGGTTCAATAGTGTTTACACCAAAGGAAAGCATACAGTCCATGGAATATTATTATAATACATTTAGAAAATTGTGGGGAAAATACGGCTTTAAAGATGGCTTTAATTTAGAAGGGAAAAAAGGCTGGTTTGCAAATGAATACATAGGAATTGATAAAGGAATAGGAATGTTAATGATAGAAAATTATTTAAATGAAACTATATGGAAATATTTTATGAAAAATGAGTATGTCATTAAAGGATTAAAAATTCTAGAATTTACTGATAATAAATCAGAAAATTTGAAACTAAACAAAGTATAATTTGGAAGAAATTACAAATGAAATAGTATATAAAAATTGATATAATATATGTAGATGTGTAATAACACATAATAGTAGTAACAAATAACCAAAATGTTTTAATTAAAATGGAGGTATTAAGATGAAAATTTGTATTTTACGGAGAGATGGAGAAAAAATTCATAATGGGATGATAGAAGTGATGTCTGCAATAATAGAGAAAAAATTTGGAGATAGAGAAATGTTTTTAGATAAGAACAAAAAAGAATTTACACAGATGATTACTTTTTTAGTTTCTGATAATGAAGATTCGTCTAATATAGTTCAATTTATAATTGAAGTATCGGAAATTAATCCATTATATACTGTGAGAATTTTGAAGTAAAAGCAAAGAAAAACTCTAACCTAGCAAATGCTGATTAGAGTTTTTTTTACTTTGAGTGAAAAAGGTTAAAACTACAAAAATCTAATTATAGTATAACACAAAATTATGTAAAATACAAATGCACTATTGAAAATAACTGGATTTTTCTTTACTTTTACGTGAAATCATGATATACTATTTACATAATTTTAGCGATTTGCTAATCAAATTTTTTTAATCCTGTTTTACAGGTTGATATAGAGTCAGTTATTATAAAATGAATATTTTAAGGAGGAAAATAGTATGGCAATTGAAGATTATAAGAATTTAGATTTAAAACCTGAAAAGGCAACACAGGAAGAAATTGAACAACTTGAAAAGAAATATGGAGTATCAGATTTTAATGATAGTTCAATGGCAAGAGAATTTCTTCGTAGACAGGAAGAAAAAGAATAAACAATTAAGAGAACTGATTAAATTGTAATTGGATATTGAAAGTGTAAAGAAAGGAATTATCGGTCATGATAGTTCTTTTCTTTACTTTTACACGAAATCGTGATATAATTCACATAATTCAATTTTTATAATCTCCTTTTGGAGTTTACATAGAGAAACTTATAGACATCAAAATAAATATTTTAAGGGAGGAATTTTATGGCTTTAAAAAAGGTAAAACTAAATTATATGTCAGCAACAACACATACAGAACCTAAAGCAAAAATCAAAGTATCATCTGCTAAAATGGAAGAACTAGATAGATCTATTAAAGAAAAAACTAGACAAAATAATTCTGATTTTAATGTAGGACGTGATAATTTAAAAGACAATATATATTATAGTAATTAAAAAATAATTCATAAATATTTTTCTAGGAGGATAGCATGTTATTTTCAATATTTTCTTTTTTTATGATTTTTGTACTATGTTTATTATCAATATCTGCTGTTATATATAATGATGTGTATAACATTTTAAAATTTAAAAATAAACAAGAAATCAGTATTGATAAGTTGAAATTTGAAAAATGTATTTTACCCTACAAAAGTAACTCACAAACTAATTAGTTAAGGAGGAAAAACAAATGGAAAGAGAATATTTCTGATTGATTTTTTTGAAAAGGGGATTGTCAATAGATAATTCCTTTTTCTTTACTAGCTAGCAAATAAGTAAATAAAAGTTCATCTTTAATAAGGATTCATATAGTACTAGAATTAAAAACTAGTGCTATTTTTTATCTCAAATTTTTTCTCAACTTTGTTTTTGATATCGCACTCTTTAAAATAAAGTGGGAGGTGAAAAAATGGACCAAAATCTAGAAAAATTTGAAGTTATACGTAATATCGAAAAATTATATGAAGAAGTATTTACAAGAAAAGGAATGGGAAGCTTTATGAAATTTGCATGGAATAATATTAAAGAAAAATTTAATGAAGACATTATCGATTTTTCAAGAGCTGACTATACAGAATTTAAAATTCATATTAAAGATGATAAAAGTTTTAAATTTAGTACAATTAATAGAAAAACAGCAGCATTATCAATTTATGAAAATTTTTTAATTAAAAGTGGAATTAGAAAAGAAGATAAAAAAATAATCGTTAAAAGAGATTTTTATAAAATCGATAGACCGTATATTACAAGGGATATGTTACCTAATAATACAATAAGGAAAGTTAGGTTAAAAGCAGGAAAAAATAATATAAAAAATTATAGATATTTGTTATATCAAATCGATATATTACCAAGGACAAACTCAAAAGAAAATGCAATA
>ERZ772819.880-NODE-880-length-25054-cov-9.368575_pt1 | contig 25054 bp, 11 predicted proteins | sample MGYA00580860_ERZ772819 | MGnify/ENA primary metagenome ERZ772819 (study PRJEB29015, sample SAMEA2737683) | human gut metagenome | biome: human gut; feature: human-associated habitat; material: faeces | place: China | collected 2012 ...
AGACTATGCAATACTACTTTCAGAGAAGAAACTAGGGATTTTCATCCCAAGCCCCTATCCCTTTAGGGTAGTGGGCTGTTGACTTAATTTGTTTTTCTCAAATTTTAACTCTTTTTAATAATTTATCATTATATTAGTATTAAAAACATTATTTTCATGACTTCTTTTTATATATCCATTATACTTTTTTATAATATCATTTATTTGAGATAATCCAATTCCATGAATACCACTTGTTTTTGTTGTTTTAAAAACACCATTTTCATTATTTACTTTTCCATTTGTATTATTTTTTATCTTTATAATTAATTTATCTTCTTGAGCTAACATTTTTAAATCTATAATTTTATCTTTTTCAAGTTTTTCACAAGCTTCAATAGAATTATCTAATAAGTTGCCTAATAAAGTGCATATTTCTATATTAGTTAATTTTATTTCACAACTTATATTTAATTCCAATTTAACATTTATCCCTTTTTCCTTAGCTAAATTAATTTTACTTGTTAAAATGGAATCCAAAGCCACATTATCTGTATATCTTATTTTTTCAAAATCACTAGTTCTTTTATCTACTTCTTTTATATATTCAATTGCTTCATTTGATGCATTTCTTTCAATTAGCCCTAAAACGGTGTTAACATGATTTCTCATATCATGCCTCCACCCTATCATTTCTTTATGCATTCTAATTATATCTTCATCATTTTGCTTACTTTTTAAATTGATTTCTAAAACTAGCTTTTCTTCAACTATTTTTGAAATTGAATTTACTATGTAAAAAATTGATATTTGAAGAAATATCATTCCAGAAACGATAATAACTAAATCATAAGTTTTATAATTATAATATTCTATTATGTATTTTCCTACAAAGTTTATTATTGCAAGACTAACTATGCAAGTAAAACTTAATACTGATAATATTTTATTATTTACATATCTTATAAACTCTATATTTTCTGAAATTATATATATGTATATAAGCTCTATAATTCTACGCATTAATATAAAGTTATCACTATATAAATAGTTTGCTTCAATAATATTATTTTTATATAGTAAAATAACAATTGATGCACAAAGTAATGATATTGTTGATACACCTGATAAATAGAAACATACCCAAAATATTTTTTTAGCTAAACTACCTTCTCTAAATACTATTGGGTAAATTAGTGTTATTATAAATATAAAATACTTGAAATAAATATCTAAATAATATCCATCTTTTATTAATAACATAACTGGATATAACACACCTATTATAAGAATGTAATACATATATACTTTCTTTTTTTGTGTTGGCATTATTTTATTTAAAAAATATATTGGCATGAATATAGCTATAAAATCACTTACAAACTTCCATGTAAACATCATATTAATACCGTTGCCAAAAATATATAAATCTTGTTTAATTCCCTGTTCAACCTGTCTAATTTCGCTATAAATAAACTTATAAGCTACTCTCATTTGATATAACAGTCCGAGGGCTTAAATTCCCATACAACGAATGGTACACATTAGCATTATCTTTTAAGTGATGCTATGCTAATTTATATCTTGAAAGATTAATACTCGCATTTAAATCTCTATCTATCTTTAGTCCACATGAACATTGATAAACTCTGTCTTTAAGCTTTAAATCTTTCTTAATAGCTCCACAACAACTACAAGTTTTACTTGATGGAAACCACTTATCAGCTTCTACAAATTCTATTCCGTATTTTTTACATTTATATTGAATTTGTCTTTTAAATTCATATAAACATTGCTCTGCAATAGCTTTTGATAAATGACGATTTTTCATCATTCCTTTAATGTTAAGTGTTTCCATAACAACTCTTGATGGCTTGGTTTTCACTATCTTATTCGTTGCTTGATGGATATGATTACTTCTTATGTTTGTTAACCTTCTATGAAGTAATCTTATTTCTTTTTCAAGTTTTATAATATTGTTAGTTTTGACATACTCCTTTCCCTTTTTATTTTGCTCGTATTTGCGTGAACATTGTCTTTGTTTTCTCTTTAAGACTTTTTTAAGCCTTTTAACTTCTTTTGTTTTATTAATGTTTTTAAAAGTCATTCCATTGCTACAAATTGCTAAATCTTTCACACCAACATCAATTCCTATGCTTTCATCAGTAAGTTTTACCTTTGGTAATTCTCTTTAAATTCCTACTGATATATACCAATACTTTCCGTCAAAACTTATATGAGGATTTGAATATTTAGTATCCAAAGGTATTGAATAAGATTTAATATTTACCCAACCTACTTTTTCAATATTTACTGCATTATCTTTAACTTTTAATTTACCATTATCATTATAAAATGATGGTTTTGACTTCTTTCTACTCTTAAACCTTGGTTTATCAGATAATCCTTTAAAGAACCTTTTATAGCTATTACAAGCGTCTTTAACAGCCTGTTTTGCTACATTATTTGAAACTTCTTTAAGCCATTGAAGTTCCGATTTCTTTAATTGTGTTATTTCTTTTCTTAAATCATTATCAGAAATAAATTTACCACCATTTTTATAATTTTCTTCTTGTCTTGCAAGTGTCCAGTTATAAATAAATCTTGCAGTCCCAACTGATTGCCATAACTTTTGTTCTTGGATTTCTGTTGGATATAATCTAACTTTTTTCGCAAGTATCATCTTCTAACAACTCCTTAATCATCTTCTTAGCTTTATTTACTCTTTTTCCTTGAAGTCTACAACTAAATACTGTAACTATTTGAATTAAATCCTCAACTAATTCTTGTTCTTCTGATTTTAAACCTAAGAAGTGATTAAGTTGCTCTTGTGAATAATATCTTGTACCACCATTTGTTACATGTGATGGTTTTAAAATTCCATTTTTATCCCAATTTCTAAGAGTCTGAACTGTTTTCCCTATTTTAGTTGCAAATTCTCCTATTGAGTAATATTTCATACTTATCACCTCAATAATATTATACAACTATATCTATAAATATATATAAAAATATATTTTTATATATATTTATAGATTTATTTTAACAGTTCACACCCCCATAATATTTTTAAAATTTTTAATTATAAAAAATAATTTATAAAAGCTTCATTAACTTCTTCATACTTCCCTCTACTTATAGGTATTTTTATTCCATTTTCTAATGTAATTGTATCTTTATTTACTACCTTTATATATTTTATATTTACTAAGTAAGATCTATGGCATCTAACAAAATTCCCCTTTGGTAACATTTGTTCCATATCACTTATCTTTTTTCTAATAGTAATTTTATCGCTTGTGGTATAAATGTCTATATATGGCGAAAACATAATGCAATATTCAATAGTTTCACAATTAAGTTTTATACTTCTTTTTGGTAATTCTATAGTTATATAATTTCCACTATCATTTGTAACTTTTATTTTTTCTTTAATTATATCTAAACATTCAAAAAGATCTTCTTTTTTTATAGGCTTCATTAAATATTGTAGTGCACCTACTTTATATCCATGAAGAGCATATTTAAATTCACCTGTAACAAAAACTAAATTAACAATTTTATTTTTCTTTCTAATTATATTTGATAATTCAATGCCAGACATTTTTTTCATTTCTATATCTAAAAATATAGCATCATATTTTTCATAATCTTCCCATTCAAACAAAAATTCTTCTGCACTATTAAATTTATCTATAGAGATTTCTACGCTATTTTTAATAGCCCATTTTTTTATATATCTTTCCATTAACTCTAATTGTATTTCTTGATCATCACATATAGCTATTTTCATTTACATAATCCTCCTTAACATAAAACACAATCACAACTAATTTTTATAATTATTTTTCCACTAAAATAAAAAAAACTATTCTATCGGGTGATTTAGAATAGTTTTTTGTTGACTTATTTTTGTATTAATTATTTCTATTATACCCTTTAATTATTTAAAATAGTCAACTTCAATCTCAAATCACTATTTTATATTTTAAAAAATTCCTTTAAATGTATTTTTACATTTAAAATACATTTTCATTTGTATATTTTTATGTTTTTTTAATTGTTTTACTTAATTATGTTTTATCATTATATCACAATTTTCTTTTTTTCGCCATTTTTCTACAATTTATTTTATAAACTTTTATTAAATAAAAAAAAATCACTATAAGTATTAACTTATAGTGATTTTTTTTGGTGGAGGCGAGGGGTCATGTGCATCCATTATTTCTATATGGCACTGACTATATCTTCTACTATTATTTTAAATAGTAGCTTGGCATATTATAGAAGCTTAGTATAGTTTATATCTTCTATCCTAGTATTCCATAGATTATCCTTAGGAACCTATAAGTCGATACGAGGCTGTTAAATTTCTTTACATACCTCTCGGTATTGCCGTCAGCATTTTCTGTTACGGTTTCACCGATAAAGCCAAGTTATCACTTAAACATCACTGTTTAAGGCGACTATCTTTCTTAATCGAACCCCTGTCCGAAAGCAGACCAGCCTGACTTTCTACGAGCGTAGTTATGTGACTAAAAATTCGGTCCTTAGTTCGCTCACAAACAAACTCCTAATTCCCTAGCTTCATAAATACCCCTCTAGCTCAAAGCTTTGCTAGACTTCGTTCCCTACTTTAATGACACCAGCTACCCAAGACGTAGGCATCCTGGACTGATGAGCAAGCTATATTAAGCTGCTAATGCAAAATTGTCTTCTGCGTTTATATTTAATGCATAGCTTATTAACGAGTCGTCCATGCTTTACTCGGCCCGCTTATCAAACCCATCACACCCCCGTCGAAGCCAAAACGCCCCCATGTTAGGTTAATAGGTTATAAACGCTTTACCTATTTAATTTTCAATTGATGATTAACATCGTGATTTTATTATAAATCATATATTTTTAACTGTCAACTTTACTATTTTTTTTACAAAAAAAATGATAAGACCTATGCTTTCATAAGCCTTACCATCTTTAATATATTTTATTATATGCTTTAAACAAATTTATGATAATCTATAAATTTATTTTGCTTTTATAATTTTATTTTTTCTTTTTCTTACCTACTAATAATGCACCTGCTGCTATAGTAACTGATCCTATATATGCTAATACATTTCTTTTTCCTGTCTTAGGTAAATTATCATTTTTAGAGTTTTCTGTAGTAACTTTATCATTTGAAGTTTCTTGATTTTCAGAGTTATTTTCTACACTTGGTTTATTTTCATTTCCAGGTTTATTTTCATCTCCTGGTTTATTTTCATTTCCAGGTTTATTTTCTTCATCACCTGGTTTGCTTGTATCTTCATTTTTAGGTATAACTTCTTCTAATTTTGCTTCAAATAAACTTGCTTCTTCTAAGTCTTTTGATATTCTTATTTCTATGTAAGCTTCATCATTAGCTTCATTTTTAATAGTTTTTACAACTTTAGAAATGAATGATGTATCTTTAACCTTTATTTTATAAACTATAAAGTTTCCATCTGTATATTTATCTTCTACAGTTGCATCTAATTCCTTAATGTTATTTAAGAAACCAGCAAATTTTTCTAAGCTTACTTCTTGTACTTCCATTTTTAATGGAGAGTCTTTTTCACCTGAACCTGCTATAGCTGAAACAACTTCAGTGTCTATAATATCAGTAATAAAATCTACTACATTATCTTTATACTCTTCTACATTTATAGTGAAAGTATCAACTTTATTACTTCCATCTGTAGTTTTTGCTGTTATAGTTACTTGTCCCTTTGCTTTTGCTATTACTTTAACACTATTTCCATTAACCTCTATTGATGCTATATTTTCATCACTTACTGACCATTCTACATCTTTTTTATCAGCTTCTTCATTTACAGTTGCTGTAAATGTTTTGTTACTTCCTACATATAAACTATTAATTTTATTATTTATAGTTACACTTTGTGCTAATACAGCATCCTTCTTTACAGTTACAATTATTGTTTTTATAGCTTCTGCACCCTTGCTATCTGTTACCTTATATGTAACCTTATATGTTCCAACAGCATTTACATTAACTGTATTTTCTATAATTTTTATATTTTTCGTAATATTTCCATCTTCCTTATCAGTTGCTTTTACCCCTTCTAAAGGCTCAAATTTTTCTCCAAGATTTATAACTTTATCTGAAGCTTCAATTTGAGGTATTGCATTTATAATTCCACCAGGAATACTTGGTTTTACTATTTCTTCATCTTTTTCAGTTAATACTTTTTTAAGTTCTGCTTTTAATTTTTCACTATTTTCTGCTGTATTTCTTATTTTTATGTTTATATAAGCTTCATTTGTTTCTTGATTTTTAATTACTTTTATAAACTTAGACATTAATGAATTATTTTTAACTTTTATTTGATATACTGTAAATTCTCCATCAACATATTCATTTTGTATTTCTGGATTTAATTTTTTAATATTTTTTAAGAATTTATTAAATTCTTCTACAGTTACATTTTTTACTTCCATTTGTACTGGAGAGTCTTTTTGACCTGAACCATTTACTGGAGTTACAACATTAGTATCTATAATATCTTTTACTAAATCTACTACATGCTCTTTGTAATCTTGTACTTCTATAGTAATACTATCGCTTTTTTCACTTCCATCTGTAGCTTTTGCTGTTATAGTTACTTGTCCCTTTGCTTTTGCTATTACTTTAACACTATTTCCATTAACCTCTATTGATGCTATATTTTCATCACTTACTGACCATTCTACATCTTTTTTATCAGCTTCTTCATTTACAGTTGCTGTAAATGTTTTGTTACTTCCTACATATAAACTATTAATTTTATTATTTATAGTTACACTTTGTGCTAATATAGTTTCTTTCTTTACAGTTACATTTATTGTTTTAGTAAATTCTGCACCTTTACTATCTGTTACTTTATATGTAACTTTATATTCTCCTGGAACATTTACATTAACTGTATTTTCTAAAACATCTATTTTAGTTATAGCTCCATCTTCTTTATCAGTTGCTGTTACACCAATTAATGGATTAAAGTCTTCTCCAACTTTTATAACTTTATCTTCTGCATTTATTACAGGTAATGCATTTACAATTACTGTTATTGTTTTTCTAGCTTCTGCACCTTTACTATCTGTTACCTTATATGTAACCTTATATGTTCCAGCAACATTTTCATTAACAGTATTTTCTATAACATCTATTTTAGTTATAGTACCATCTTCCTTATCAGTTGCTGTTACCCCTTCTAAAGGTTCAAACTTTTGTCCAACATTTATAAGTCTATCTTTAGCTTCAATTTTTGGAATTGCATTTATAATTCCACCAGGAATACTTGGTTTTACTATTTCTTCATCTTTTTCAGTTAATACTTTTTTAAGCTCTGATTTTAATTCTTCACTATTTGCTACTGAATTTTTTATTTTTATGTTTATATAAGCTTCATTTGTTTCTTCATTTTTAATTGCTTTTATAAACTTAGACATTAATGAATTATTTTGAATTTTTATTTGATATATTGTAAATTCTCCATCAGTATATTCTCTTTGTATTTCTGGATTTAATTTCTTAACCTTCTTTAAGAATTTATTAAATCCTTCTACAGTTACATCTTTTACTTCCATTTGTACTGGAGAGTCTTTTTGACCTGAACCATTTACTGGAGTTACAACATTAGTATCTATAATATCTTTTACTAAATCTACTACATGCTCTTTGTAATCTTGTATATCTATAGTAATACTATCACTTTTTTCACTTCCATCTGTAGCTTTTGCTGTTATAGTTACTTGTCCTTTTGCTTTGGCTATTACTTTAACAGTATTTCCATCTGCTTCTATTGATGCTATCTTTTCATCACTAGTTGTCCATACTACATCTTTTTTATCTGCATTTTCATTTGTTATAGTTGCACTTAATACTTGGTTGCTTCCTATATATAAATTGTTAACTCTATTGTTTATAACTACATTTTCTACTAAAGTAACTTTTTCTTTTACAGTTACTTTTATTGTTTTTGTAGCTACTCCACCAAGTTTATCTACTACTTTATATGTAACTGTATATTCTCCTGGAGTATCTGTTTTAACATTATTTTCTACAACTTCTATTTCTGTTATATCACCTTGTTCATCATCAGTTGCTGTTACTCCTTCTAATGCTTTAAACTCATCTCCAACAGTTATAACTCTATCTTCTGCATGTATTACTGGCGGTTGATTTACAACTACTAGCATTTCATGTATTGCTGTTGCACCTTGACTATCTGTTACACTAAATACAACTGTATAATCTCCTGCAACATCTGTATTAACATCATTTCTAATAACCTTTATGCTCTTAGTAAGATCACCATCTTCTTCATCAGTTGCTGTTACTCCTTCTAAAGGATCAAACTTTTCTCCTAATTGAACTATTCTATCTTGAGCATTTATTACTGGAATTTTATTAAGTGTAGTCATCTTTGGATTTACAACAACTGAACTTTCAACTATAGTTGTTTTATTTCCACTATCTGTAGCCTTATATATAACCTTGTAAACACCTGGTATATTTGTGTTAACATTACTTTCAACTACTAATTCTATATTTTCATCTTCATCTGTTACAGTAACTCCAGCCTTTGGATCAAAACTATCTCCAACTTTTAAAGTATGGTTCTTAACACCTTCAATTACTGGTGCTTTATTACCTTTTACTGTTAAGTTTATAGATTCTTCAGTTTTTCTACCACGACTATCAGTAGCACTATATGTTATCTTATATGTAGTGTCTTGTTCTGTATCTAAATTAAGTTCTTTATCTGATGAAACACTAACATTTACTGTATTTCCATTAACATCTACAGCTTTAACGCTATCCATTAAATTAAATGCTTGGCCTGCATTTATAGTAACATTTTCAAGTTTTTGTCCATTTTTAGTAATAGTAGGCCCTACAGTTGATGCATTAACTTTTAATTGTACATTTAAAGTTTCTGATTCTCCACCAAAATCATCTTTTGCTGTAATATATAAATCATATATTCCTTCTTCAGTTCCTTTAAATGATGTTATTTTTTTATCACTTGCATCTTTAACTTCTAAAGTTATTTTATCATTTTCATCATCTTTTATTTCTAAACCTTTTTCTTTTAAAACTTCTTCTGTTAATTGAATTGTTTCTCCTTCAGTAATTTCTATGTAAGACTTATCTTCTTTCATCTTTACAGTAGGATTTGTATTTAATGTTAATTCTTCATTTTTAACACTTACACTTCTTACATATTCTTTATTTGTGTTACTTACATATTTATATTCAGATTTTTCTTCATTTTTTATTTTATACTTTCTTGATGAATTATCATTAGAAGCTTGTATATCTAACTCAAAAACATCAATTTCATTACCAGTCTTTGGTATAGAGTCTTGTGCTGTTATTAAAACATCTATTGTATTATTCTCTTTATTGTAAGTATAATCTGTTATTATCTTATCTGACTTTGCTGGATTTATTAAATCCTTTATTACTGGCTTTCCATCTTGCTCTTTTAAAACTATTCCATCTAACTTTAAGCTAAATTGAAGAGCTTTTGGAATATCTTCTATATTATCTAATGATACTTTAACTGTATCTGAATCTACTTTTTTTACATCTAATACAAATTTATTTTCTGTATTTTTAGATTTATTTTCTATAATTTTAGGTGTTGCATAAGCTATTGCAGCTGTTGAAGTTGCTGCTAATGTATATACCAAAGCTGTTTTTACAGTTGGCTTCAGCTTATTATTTTTCATAACTTATCTCCTTCCGTACTTTATAGGGGCTATCATAAAAGAGATAACCCCTTTCAATTAAAAATATTATTATCTTAGTTTACTATCTGTTGTTAAATACATTTTGAATCATATCATTACTTATTTCTATAACTTCATCATATTCATTTGCTATTGCTCTTGCTGTTGAATTATTTAATTCTATTGATGGTAAGTCATTTAAGTTTGTTGGTAAATCATATAAGAATGTATCACTTACTAATCTTTGACCTACAGGTGCATTATTGCTATCTAGCTTATTGTATCTGTAAAGTTCAGCTTTTATCTTAGTTCCCTTAATATTTTCTTTATCTTCCTGTTGCTCTGGAGTTATCCAATATAACCAAGTTCCCTTAGCAACTTCTCCAAGTTGTGAATTTTCTGGTAGTGTTGCTAATAAAATTGCTTGAGCATTTAAAGCAAAGTTTTCATCAGCTTCATTAATTACTAAAGGTACATTAAATGCTGGGTCACCTTTATATTCACCTGTAACTATTATAGAACCTGCTGGTATAGTCTTTCCTTCTGCATAAGTATAATCAGTTGCTAACTTACCTACACCATGCTCATAAACTTTATTTCCATTATCTATACCAATTTCTATATTATCTCCTGTTGGACCTAATATATCTATTTCTCCTATAGATATAGCATTAGCTCCCTTGGCTACTAACTTAACATATTGTGCATCATATGCCCATAATTGAGTATTTGAATTGCTTCCATTTTCATTAAAGTAAATTGTATTTTCCTTAGTAGTATCAAATTCTCCTGAATGAGCTTTTGACCAAGTCTTTCCATCTTTACTTACTAAAACTTCATATTTACTTATTGGTGAATACTCTGTACCTGAATTTTTACTAAATAAGCTTCTTAATGAGAATTTCTTTTTAGGTGCTTGTCCTGGATTATATTTTAATCCTACAACAGATTTAGCATTTCCTAAATCAATAGTTACATATGGATCTCCTGAAACAACTGTACCATTGTTATTAGTTGCTTTTTTAGCTGTATAAATAGTTGTTGGGTCATTATCACTTATCTTTTTAATTTCTCCATTTTGAGCTTGACCATGTCCTGAATGTTCATCAGATATATCATGTTCACTTCTTGTATTAGTATCAAATACCCAATTAGCTTCTGATATACTTCCATCATGATTTACTTTTATATTACCAATTGTAGTTTCTTGTGTAACATTTAAGTTGTAGTCATAAGCTCTTACCTTATATTCAAAAGCTCTATTATTTATAGCATCAATAACATCAGTGTACTTAGTTAATCCATTTTCTCCATTTTTATCTCTTTCAACGAATCCAACTACTACTTCCTTAGTTCCTGTTGTTGTTGCTTCTTTTCTTATTATTTCATATCCTAAAATTTTGTCTGCATCTTTTGTAACACTTAATGTTAATGGAACTTCTTTTTGATTTAAGTAAGATTTATTAATTAATTTATTTCCATTTGCATCAACTCCAAAGCTTCCATTTACTGCAGTATCTTTAGCCATAGTTATTGATTCAGTATTATTTCCAGCTGCTAATCTAATTCTTCTAGCATCATCATTTAAATAGTAAATAGCCTTATCTTCTTTTGGATAGTTCTTTGAATCTAAGTATTTATTAGTATTAGGACTAGCTACTAATCCCCATTTTTCAAAGAATTGTCTTAAGTCTTTTTGTACTGCATCAGATGCTCTCATTATAAATGTTTGAGCTGTAGAATCATGTCCATTTTCATTTGGAGCTACACCTTTTAATCTTGTTTCTCTATATAACTTAGCATAGAATGTATCATTATCTAAGTTATTATCTGAGTTAAGATTTAACATTTTATAAGTATAGTCATTATCATATGCTAAATGTAATTGCCAGAACATTCCTAATCTAGTTCCACCATCACTTGCTAAACCTACACTATTAGAAGTTACTTTATCATATATCTTTGTATATGTTCCACCTTCTAATCTAGATGTATTTATATCATTAAATGTTTGAGTTATAAGTGCTAATATATTATTAGTTGTTTCTGCATATGTTAATCCTGGTCTATCATGAACGTGTCCAATTTCATGAGCTATTCCCCATCCAAATAAGCTTCCATCTTTTGAATTTGTTAAGTTTCCATTTGAATCAAATTTGAAAGGAGTACCATTCATTGCACCTTCAATAGAACCATATCCTATACCAACGTGATGTGATGATGCATACATAAATGCTCCAGTAAACATTCTTTGATATTTAATATTCATACGGTTTTTAGGTGCTCTATTTTCATTGTAGTATTGATTTTCACTCTTTCCACCTAATACATCTAAAGCCTTACCAGTTATTTGACCATCTCCATCAAAGTCTATTGGTGCTTCAAGTAAACCTTGTTGTGAATAAGAAATTTTCATTATTTGTTCCCAAGCAAGTAATGTATCATAAAGTCTATTTACTTGAGCATCTTCATTTCCTGATAATCCACTTTCTATTGAGCTAAGTACCTTATCAGCTGCAAAAGAAAGCATTATTCTTTCACCTTCTATATCTGTAGAATTTAATATAGATGTTTCTGGGTCATAAGTGTAAATATTATTAACATTATCTTCTATACTAGCTGTGCTTGGATATCTATTTTTTAAAGTGCTTACATAACTCTTTAAGTCTTTAATATATTTTCTTATAGCATCTTTAACTTCTGTTTCTTTAGAAGCATCATCTATAATATTATTTACATTTAAGTGTGGTATTTTTGTTCCACCACTTACTCTTACTTTAAATGTATTGCTTTCTGCAAATCCACTCTTAAGACCTATATATAAGTTTCCACCTTTTTCATAGTTCATATCAAAACCAGTTTCAGGTATTTCAATTTCATTTTTACCTACTTTTAATTCTTTTATTACTTTATAAGCAGTTCCGCTTTCTGCATTAAATTGTGTTAATACTAAATTAAATTTAGTATCGCTTCTATTTGGACTTGCTATGTAAATATTAACCTTATCTCCTGGTTTTACTGCTATACCAAGAGCTTGGTAATCATTAGTTTGTCCTATAGTATTTTGAGCCCCTATACTATGTATACTTGAATCTAAAGTTATTATTTCATCTTGTAAAGAAATATCATTTAATAAGTCTTGAGCTCTTTGTAAATTCTTTAGTATTTCATCTTTATTTGGATGATATTCTAAGTTTACTGGGTCTATTGTATTTGCTCTCTTAACAAGTTCTTCTACTTTTTCTCTAGTTACATCACTATTTAATGATAATTTTAAATCATCAGCAAATAAGTTATCTACATCTTTTTCTAAGCTATCATATTCATATAACTTAATTTCAGATATATTTACTTTACCTGAACCTGAACCTGGATATACAGATATATTTGGCTGTATTTGCTTAGTTGTTATAGGCTCTGATAATTTTAATGTTACTACTCTTCCACTTGTGCTTAATGAAGCATCTCTATATTCCCAATTTCCTTGTGAATTTACAAATCCTATATTACCTGTATATGGCCATGAATCTAAGTCTAATCTTGTTATTAATTTTATAGTATCTATTGTATGTTCTTCTTTAAATGTTATCTTAGGACCACATTTTCCATAGGCAGATGTATCCCAGTTATGCCAAGTCCATGCTGTAGTATAATCATTATCTAAAACAGAAATTGGATTATCTGTAGTTCCACCTTGAGTAAATTCAACTTTTTCTATGTTATTAGTTAAACTTCCCACTCCATTTGGTGTATTTATAAGCTTATAGTTAGGCGTTACTGGTGGTACTAATTTAGCTGTAGTTCCAAGGTAACGTTGAGATAATCCACCTGTTCCATGGTGGTTTGTTGCTGTCATCATAATTTCATAACTTGTTGTATCTTTTAAATTTGTTATTGTATATGACGTAGCTCTTATAAAGTCCTTACTATCAGCAACTCCTGCTGCTAAATCTTTTACTCCTGTTGGAATATCATCATTTAAGTCAGAATCTTTATATTTATCACCATTATCATTTGCTTTTAACCACTCTTTAGTTCCAACTTCTCTGTAATATAACTCATAATCTTTTGCTTTTGCATGAGCTTTCCATGAAACTGTAAGTTGTTTATATCCACCTTTTACTGAAATTCCTTCTGGACCTTCTGGTGCTGTTTCTGGTATTACTTGAACTTCTATTATAGAATCAGCTCCAAAGCTGCTTCCATTGTCTCCATTTGCTTTTTCTGTTAATATTCCTGTCTTGGAATCCCAAGCTTGTGGATTATAATTTGCATCAACATTATCTGGCTTACCATCTTTATCATTTGAATTGTTTGTTTTGTTAGTATCACCTGTTGTAGCTGTGCTATACCCCTCTTGCTCATCTTTGTAACCACTCTTCCATTCTCCTGAAATTGATTGGATACTAATTCTGTAAATTCCATAAGGTTTTACTTTTTCTATTTTTAAAGAATTTTGACTTGTTTTATAAGTACTTGTATCAACTACATTATTGTTATTATCTAATTCTTCAACCTTTAATTCATAACCTGATACATTTGTTTCATGGTTCCAGCCTATTGTCATAGCCTCATTTCCAACAGCAGTTGAACTTGTAAAATTATTTATAACAGGTATATTCATTTTAGGTTTTGGAACTTCTTTATATACATTATTTAAAAATTCAACTTTTGCTATTTCAGTTAAATTCTTATTACTTCTACTTCCAGTAACTCTTATATTAACTTGACTTACTGCAACTTGCTTTCCTAAATTTATTTTTATAGTGTCCATTTGTGTACCATCAGCAGTTCTTGCTGCTGATTTAGTTACATTCGAATCATTAAATTTAACTGTTAAGTCTTGTCCATCTTCTCCTGCACCTGGTATAACAACTTCACCACTAGATGGTGCATTTTCACTTGGTGCTTGTATAACAACTTCTTCAATTGATGCTGATTCTTCTTCTGAACTAGCAGCTCTTAATTTTCCTGTTAAATTCATAGGAATTTCTATAGGATTTTCTTCACTTATTTCACCTTTAGCTTTTAAAGATACTACATCATCACTATCTTTTAGTATGTTTTTAATATCTCCAGTTACAGTTAGCTTTTCTTTATCTAACTCTATGTCAACATTTTCTGGATTTATTATTGGTGTTGTATTAACTACAACTGGATTACTCTTAACCTTATCCATACTTTTATGTACATAACTTAAATCTGTTATATCAACTTTACCATCTCTATTTAAGTCAAACTTTGTATCTGTTGATTTACTCTTTATAGCTTTTTTTAATTCTTCATAATCTGTTTTATCAACTTTATTATCAGAATCAAAATCACCACCTATTAAAGCAGCTGGATAATGTTCAGTAGTTCCATCTTCTGATTCTATATTTTTTTCATCTGTACCTACTAAAATTCTCTTTGAAGACTTTTCAATTTCTACGTTATCCATCGTTACAGTTTGATATCCACCTCCAGATATCTCAACTGAATATGTTCCTAATTCAAGATTCTCAAAAGTTAAGTGATAGAAATTTAATTCTGTTGCCCCTTCACTTAATTTATTTCTTCTATAATCTAATGCTTCTAAAGTGTACGCTATTTCACTGTTATCTAACTTTCCACTTTTAACATCAGAACCTAAATTAACAGTATAACTTTTTTCACCTTTAGTTAATTTTACAGTAAAATTTGTTTTGCTTGAATTTGCTACTTTTATAGGACTAGCAAAATTAACATCTAATTCTAACTTTCCTGTTACCTTATATGGTGTTGAAGTTTGTGTTTCATCAGATTTATCTTCTTTTTCTGATGGCGTATCATTTTTTTCTTCACCATTATTATTTTCTTCTTTTTCAGTTTGTTCTTTATCTTCAGTAGCTGTCCCATTACTTTCTTCTGATTTGTTATCTTTTTCTAAGTTCCCCTCTTGATTATCTTCTGACTTTTCAGTCGCTGAATCAGAATTACTTTCATTGCTATTTCCAACAACAACTTCATTTACTTTATTATTTTCTTGATTGCCATTTTTAGTATCTGCAAATGTAACACCTTGCACTTGAGTAGTAATCAAAGCTACTGCTAACATAGCTGATATTTTTCTTCGATTCATTCTTATCCTCCTTTTTATACAAAATCCTACATAAAATATATCATATTTAAGCCGTTTTTTCCAATATCATTAATTTTATTTAACTAAATTTCAAAAAAATATTAATTTAATATAATTTTTAATATTTTTTATTAAACTATTAAGTAAAATATGAATTACTCAGTTATCTTGTAAATGTAAAATGGTAAGACCTATAAACTTATAAGTCTTACCGTTTTTATTATTTAATAATATTACAGTTTTTTCTAAAGTAAGCAATAAATAAACAATTATTGGTAGTAAAGGCTTAATAAAAAAATATTGTTTTAACATTAAACATTATATCAGTTATATTAAGTATAAAATTTTAAATTAATTTAAAACGCCCACTTTTCAACCTCAACCGTACCACTTCCACTTAACTTTAATTTAGAATCAATTTTATCATTATAAATTCTAGTAGTGAATACTTCTTCTCCCTCATTTAAAAACACTTCTAAAGAAGAATTATCAGAAAATACTCTTAATGATTTAACATTATTAATTTCAACAGCTCTCATATTTCTTCCATACCCTGATTTTCCTAGTTGTAACTTAAATACCCCATTACTAAATGAAAGATTGCAATCTTCTCTTAATTCAATCTTAAATTCATCACACTCTTTAAAATTAAAATTTAATTCAAAAGTATTGCTTTCAAATATATCTAAAATAGCTACCTCATTTAAAGAAATTTCCTTCTTAAAGGAATTTCCTTTTCTTAATGCTTCTAATTCAGCAATAGGAATTTGATATATTTTATTATTCTTTAAAACTAATTCTCTAGGAATTGTTAATTGATGTTGCCAGAAGTTATCTATAGTTGGATTTCTATGTTCTATTGCATCAGGAACCCCCATCCACCCTATAACAATTCTTCTTCCTTTAGAATCTTCAAAAGTTTGTGGTGCATAAAAATCAAATCCTCTATCTATTTCAACAAACTCACCAAGATTAAGTTTCTTTTTATCCTCTTCAAAACTTCCTACTGCATATCCACATTGATATACATTATTATATTTATAGCCTTCTGCTTCCATCCCTTGTGGTGAAAACATTAGTATATCTTTATTTTCTAACTTAAATATATCTGGACATTCCCACATATATCCCATATCTTCATTTTTCCCTGCTGGTACTGAATGGAATTCCCAATTATAAAGATCAGTTGATTTATATACTAAAATACACCCCTTATCATCAATAGTTCTAGCACCTAAAACCATGTAATAAATCCCATTTTCTTCCCATACCTTTGGATCTCTAACATGTAAGGACATATCTTTTGGGAAATCCGTATTTCTTAAAACTACTTTCTTCTCTGAAAAATTTATTCCATCTTTGCTAGTAACCAATATAACATTTTGTTCTCTTCCAGTTAATATATAATCATGGTCTCCAGCATGTTTTACATTCCCTGTGTAGAAGAAATATATTGTATCATACTTAACAAAAGCTGATCCCGAATATACTCCATCTTTATCTTCATTTATATCTGGATAAAGAGCTACACCTTTATCTTCCCAATTAACTAAATCTTTAGATATTGAATGTCCCCAAAACTTTAATCCTCCCATTGGTGTTAATGGTGAGTATTGATAATAACAGTGATATTCTCCATTAAATTCACATAATCCATTTGGATCATTTATCCATCCAATTGGAGGTATTATATGATATTTACTTCTCCATTTATCATTATTAACTTGCTCTAAATGTTTAGCCATACACTCTTTTATTTGTTTGTCAAAATCACTTCTCAACATCTTATCTCCCTTGTGCTAAAGCTAAAACTTCCTCTTTAGTTGGTAATGCACCAATAGCTCCTCTTTTGCATACTGTTAAAGCAGCTGTTGCATTTGAGAAAGTTAATATTTCTTTTATTTTTTCTTCTGATAAATTAACTAAGCTTTCTAAAGTATTGTCATCTTCAGCAACTTGGTATAAAAACGAACCTATAAATGAATCTCCAGCTCCTGTTGTATCTTGAGCTTGAACTCTAAATGATGGTGAAAATACCTTTCTTTCCTTAGTTATAAATTCTGCTCCATTAGTTCCCTTTGTATAAATTATAACTTCAACATCACCTTGTAATAAAAACTCTAAAGCCTTTGGTTCATCTGAAATTCCAGTAATAAATTCTAATTCTTCATCACTTATTTTTACTATATTAGCTAATGGTAAAAATTCTAAAATTGCTTTTCTGCAAGCTTCTGGAGTTTCCCATAATGGTAATCTTACATTTGGATCAAAGCTAATTAAACAATTATGTTTTTTGGCAAATTCTATAGCCTTTTTATGAGCTTCTTTAATTGGAGCATCTATTAAGCTAACTGAACAAAAATGTAATATTCCTCCTTCTGTAAAATCTTCTTCTTCAATTTCTGCTGCATTTAATAACATATCTGCACTTGGATTTCTATAAAATGAAAAATCTCTTTCCCCATCTTCCTTTAATGACACAAATGCTAATGCTGTATTTGCTTCTTTAGTTCTTAATACCTTTGAAACATCAACACCTAATGGTGAAACTTCTTCTAATATATGATCTCCAAATCCATCAACACCAAGTTTAGTAAGCATTTGTGCTTTACCACCTAATTTTGCAACTGCTGCTGCAACATTAAGGGGTGCTCCACCTGCAACTCTAAAAAAGTTGCTCACATCCTTTAATGCAACTCCCTTTTCATGTGGAATAAAATCAATTAAAGCTTCTCCTATTGAAATTACCTTTTTCATTTTCTTTTCCTCCTTAAATTCAATTGTGGGAATGTTCCCTTGTGTGCTAAAAAATATATTTCATACTTAATATTAAATTTACATAATTTTATATTTCTAAAAATATTATATCATTTATACTTTTCTAGTCCATATTTTTCTTTATATTAATAAACTTTATTTTACTTGTCATATTTACTTTATTTTTCTATAAAATCATTAATTACTTTATTATATTTTTAAACTTTAATTTTTATTTTTAATCACAATATTATATGTAAAAATGAGGATTCAAATTTGAATCCCCATTTTTTATTATACTAATTTATAGTTTATTTTATATTATCAAGCATAAACATAAATTGTGATGTATAATTATCAACTTCATCTTCATATACTAAAGTAATTGTATATATATATGAGTCAAAATTTGTAGTATCTATTGTTACAACTCCATTTTCATCTACACAATCTTTTATATCTAAAGTATTATATTCATGTGTTTTATTATGCTTCACTATTACTGATTTTGGTAATAATTTTTCACCATTTCTATTTATAACATCCAAGTTTATAGTTGCTTTATTATCTTTTGAATAAATACTCCCTGACATTAATCCACCTAAAACATTTGCTTTTAAATCTTTTAATTTTTTAAGATTTTTAAGTGGTGATAAATCTCTTATTTCATTATAGTCTATATCTAATGATTCTAAGTTTATGGCATGTTGTAACCCTTCTAAACTTTCTACTTGTGATACTTTTAGTGAAGTTAGCTTTCTCATTTGTCCAACTGTTATTTCACCTGATATTCCAAGTTCTTTTTGTATACTAGCTTTTAAAAATTCATCTTTTATTTGCACTGTTTCATTTAAATTAATTTCTACTAATGAATCCATAGCTTCTTTTAATTTTTCAATAGCTTTGTCTATTGTTTCTTGATTAGCTGAACTTAAAGCTTCTTTACCAACATTTATTGCATTTTCTAATCTTTCAATAGATTCTTGAGTATAATTATTTAAATTTATATTTTCAGCTTTTGTTAAAACTTCTTCTAATTTAGCTGTATTAAATTTTGCTATATTTCTAAATCTTGCCTCTGCCCAGTCTGCATGATCCCAAGTAATACCATTAGTTGCTGAATCTACTACTAATTTAACTTCATTAGAGTTTCTAACATCTACCATTAAACGTTGTTTTGGTGAATTTGATTTCATAACATCAGTTTCTGCTTTTAATTTACCATCTACATAAACCTTAAATATAACACTTGATGCACTTTGATTTGATACAAATTCATCAAGACCTACCCAAGTATCAAATATATCATATCCTGTTGAATCATATACTATTTCTGAATAAGAATGAGTTCCTATACCCTTTTTAAAAGTATCATAAGTTCCATTTTCATTTAAAAGTTTTATAGGTTGTTGTCTTACTGATTTATCTTTACCTATAGCCCCTGAACCTATTGTTGCTGATTTCCATTCTAAATCAGATACATAAGTTTCTTGATCTGTAATTGCTACTTTTCTTGTAAATTCAGTTGTTAAGTTATCACTGTCTGTTACAGAATATACAACATCAAATATTCCAACTTTTCCTTTTTCATAATCTGTTTTTACATTTATTTTAGAAGTTAAGTTTCCATCTTCATAATCAGTTGCTGTTATTCCTTGAAGTAAATCTACTTCCTCATTTACATTAAATACTGCTAAATCTTTACCTTCTATTACTGGTTTTGAATAATTTTTATATAATTTAGTATCTGCCCAAGATGCAAAATCTCCTACTAAGTTTCCATCTACATCATCAGCAATTAAAGTAAGTTCTTTAACTCCTGTAACATCTAATCTTACATATTCTGCAGGAGTATTTGTTTTTATTACATCAGAAGTATAAACTTCTTTTCCATCAGCAAGTATTCTAAATCTTATTGTTGTACTTCCTAAGTTATAGTTTTTATCTGTTCCCACATATGTTGTAAAATAGTTGTAATTTCCATCTAAATTATATACTATTTTAGCATTTGTTGCAGCACCAATACCTTTATCAAAAGTTTTAACAGTTCCATCTACGTTAAGTTTAATCTTATTAGTTGAGCCAACTGCCATATCTTTAACAACACTTCTCCATCCAGTTGTAGCTGACTCCCAATTCATATCTGATAAATATTTGCTTTGACCATAAACTACTATTGTTCTTTCCTTTGTAGTTATATTTGAATCACTATCAGTTACTGTGTATGTTACTTTGTATGTTCCTACTTTGTTTGGTGAAAATCCACCATCATTTACTACTATATTTGAAGTTATGTTGCCATCTTCTTGATCACTTGCAACTACTCCATCCATTAAATTTAATTCAGTATTTTTCTCAATCATTGTAAATTCTTCAAATGTTAAAGTTGGGAATTTAGCTTTTATTATTTTTTCAGCGTTATCCAATTCAACTTTGAATAATTCATATGCTGGATGATTTTTAACTTCTTCTCTTAAAGCTTCTAATTTTTCTAAAGTATTATAGCTTTGTGCTACTTCTGTTTTATTTTCATCTGTAAATAAACCAGCCATTTTATCTGCTAATTTATCTTCTTTATAAAATGCCACTTCACCGAAGCTTGCCCATTCTCCACTTGCTTTTACAAATTTAAATTTCACTCTTCTTGCATTTACTTTGCTCATATTAAATTCAACAGTATCGCTTATTGCTCCAGAATATGCCCCTTGTCCTGCTAAATAGAAATCATCTCCTGATTCACTTTCTGATACATATATTTCAAATTCAGTAGCAAAACCTTTGTTATTTCCGTCACGTCTTGATGCATATGCCATCTTGCTTATTTCTTGAACTTCACCTAAATCAAATATTACTTCATTTTTAAATGAACTATTATTTGGAGAGTTTGTCTCCCAATGAGTATTTATTTTTCCATCTATTGCGTTGCCTATTACACTGTTTCCGTAATTTCCTGCATTATTTTTTGCAGATACTATAGGTAATTTAAACTCTTCGTTATATCCATCTAAATTTGAGAACTGCCCATACTTAGATTTTGTAACTGTATAATCTTCAGATACTGTAACATATATTTTTTTACTTGTTACATTGTTATCTTTATCAGTTACTTTATATACAACTTCAAATTTTCCTATTTTATCTTTTTCAAAACTATTTGATTCAATTTCAATTTTTGATGTTAAATTTCCATCTTCCACATCAATTGCTTCAACACCTTCTCTTGGATTGAAATCTTGTCCAAGTTTTAAGTTTTTATTTTCTGCTATAATTTTTGGTTTAGCATTATTTGTAGTTAATTTTGGATTAGCTATTAGTCCATGGTCTGCTGTATTTCCATTTTCAGCATCAGAAACTTCAATTACAAGCTCTTTAACACCTGATACAGGAACATTTACATAAGCCATGTTGTCATAATATCCTAAAACATCTGTAGATGCTAAAACTTTACCATCTGCTATTATTTTAAATTTGATACTTGAATTATTATTTGGTTGTATTGATGATTGGTCAACTCCAAGTAATGCCTCAAATGTATCATATTCTTTATCTGATAAATCATAAGTTATCTTACCATTAGCATGTATTCCAAAACCTTTTTCAAATGTTTTTATATTTCCATTTACTCTACCTTGTATATTAGAGTTTCTTCTTGGAGTCCCCCATGCTGTTGATACAGATTTCCACTCAAAATCTGATAAATAATCATAGTCACTTACTACTTTTACATTTAATATTTTATTAAAAGTTACACCATTATCTTCTACTGTATATTTAACTTGATAGTTTCCATGCTTAGTAGTATCTACATTACTTTCAAATTTAACTTTTGATGTTATGTCACTTCCTGAGTGAGTAAATCCTTTAACATAATCCATAGCATTAAATTCTTCATTTAAATTTAATGTTATAGTTTCTTGTTGAATACTTATGCTTGGTGTTAATGAATTTATTTGTACTTTATCACCTGTTGATAAATTTTTTGCATAAGGTATTACTTCATAATTTATATTTTCATTTGCATTAGTTACCTCTGAATCTGTATAAGTTCCAGATGTAGTAAACCCTATCACTTTTCCATTTTTCACTATTTCATAACCAAGGAAGTCATCTTTTGCTTCACTAGCAATACTCATGCTTAGTTTTATTCCAGAATTTGATTTTGATAATGAAACTTCTAAAGAAGTATCTTTGTTTTCAAATCCATTTCCTTCATAATTCATAGCACTAGTATTTAAATACCATACTTTTTGTCCTACATTTGAATATTTCTCTTTTAATCTATTTTTACATTCATCTGATAATTTAAATCCATATTTGTCAAAATAATTACTTAGATTCATACCTATAACTTCTGATGAATATTCAGCAAATAAATCTTGCTTTTCTTGTGTAGTGCTAGGATTAGGTTTTCTCTTTCTATATAATGCTTCTAACTCTGCCCAATAAGTATTTTTCTTTATTTGTAACTGCCAGAACATTCCTAATTTTTCAGAATAATCTAATTCTTCATACGTTTTTAATGATTTCTCTGGTGCTAAATACTTATATAATTTATCGTATTGTACTCTATCATTTAATCCATTTTTTATATAAGCATTGTTTGCCCACATATTATTAGTAACTTCGGCCCACTCTCTTGCATCTATATCCATTTGGTGTCCGGCTTCATGAAGCATTCCCCAAAGTATACTGTTTATACTACTTTCATCAGTTCTTAATACAATTTCTTGTATATGTCTTTGAATACCTATATGATCAGTATATGCATAAGCTGCTCCATAAGGTTGCATTAACCTTACTGCTGTTCTAACATTTGTAGAATCATTATCTGGATCGCTTGTATCATCTTTTAATCCAGCAAAATCAAATGCTTCTTGGAATTTCTTATTCCAAACATCTACACTTTCTTCAACATCTACGTTTTCATTTACATATACTTGATATGCTGCTTTTGCAGTTCCTGTGTATAATACTCTTTTTGTACTGAATTCATATATATCAACTGTATTTTCAGGATCTCTATCTATCTTTTCTTTATATTCTTTTAATAATTTTAAGAATTTTTCTTTATCATCTCCTGGTTTGAATGATGGGAAGAATTCTCCACCTTCTATACGTACAACTGGGGCTTTTCCTTGTTGTTCAGGTGTATATTTGTTTATTAAATATACTGCTCCACCCTTTGTAGATTTCATACTCCATGAGTCACTATATATTTCAGGTACTGTTATAACATTCATACCCTTTTGTAATTGATACTCTTGTTTCCAGTAACCAAATCTACCTTCTTGCTGAGTAAATGCAATTTTTGGAAGTGGTGCCCCATCTTCTGCATCAACAAAAACTCTAAATACTTGTCCTGGTTTTGCCACTATACCTGTAGATTGTAAGTCTGTACCAAAAGTAGACATTTTTAATTGATTTCTTGCTTTTGCATGTGTATCACCATATTGTGTCAGTGTAAATGTTCTATCTGAATAATCTTTATTACCATTTAAAATTTCTTTTGCTAATTCTATAGCATATGATAATTTATCCTTTAAAGGATGATTGTTAACTTCTTCTTCTAGCTTATTTATTGCTTCTTCATTATTATATTGATCTTTTAATTTTGTCATTGTACCATCTGTAAAAATATTATTTACAGTTTCAGACACTTTATCTTCCTTATAGAACACAAATTCTGATGCACTTGCCCAATCCCTATTAGCTTTTTTAAATACAAACTTTATTTTTTTGAATTCCGTAGGATTAAATTTTATTTCAACAACATCTGTTGTTGAATTTTTATATTCACCAGTAGCTACTAATTCAAAATTATTGCTATCATCTTTAGAACCGTATATTTCAAACTCTTCTGCAAATCCCTTTCCACCTGCATCAGGTCTTGCTGCATAAACAATTCTATTTAAAATAGCTTTTTCTTTTAAACTAATTACAACTTCATTAGTAAAATTTGAGTTATTAGGTTTTCCTGTTTCCCAATGAGTTTTAAAGTTTTCATCTATAGCTTTGTCTATAGTGCTATTTACATATCTTCCACCATTATTAGTTATAGATTCAATATTAGAATTATCCATTTTATAAACTTTATTATAACTTTGTAATAATTCACTTCCATGTAAACTGAATTTGCTAACAATAGCTTTTTTTGTTTCATTTTTTTCTGATAATTCATTAGTTTGCACAGTATTGTTTTTAGATAATGTTTCTGCAAACACATTAATAGGTGCTGCTGTCATATTTGCTATTGTAGTAGCTAATATTAATGTTGATAATTTTCTTTTTAACATCTTTTATCCCCCTAAAATAAATAAAAAATTACTTTATTTTAATCAGTAACTAAAATATTTTTATAATTTTTTATTAATCGTTAATATTATTATTATACATATTTCTCTATTTTTCAACAAATTGCTTTAAAGTTTAATTTTTATTAACATTTATCATTCTTTG
>ERZ772819.895-NODE-895-length-24914-cov-34.188745_pt1 | contig 24914 bp, 16 predicted proteins | sample MGYA00580860_ERZ772819 | MGnify/ENA primary metagenome ERZ772819 (study PRJEB29015, sample SAMEA2737683) | human gut metagenome | biome: human gut; feature: human-associated habitat; material: faeces | place: China | collected 2012 ...
GCACAGCGGCGAAACATCCGCAATCGGCAGCGACAATTCCTCCAGCAATTCCCGGTGCAATGCGTCTTCTGGTGATTCGCCCGCCTCCTGCTTGCCGCCCGGAAACTCCCACAAATGCGCGTTTTTGCGCCCTTCGCCCCGGCGGCAGATGAGGATTCGCCCGTCCGGATAGCGCACAATGCCCGCACTCACCCGCATCATTCCGCCAACTCCCGAATCTGTTTGATTTCCGCCGCATAGCCCGCGAGGTCGTTCGGGGTCTCCAGCTCGAACGGCAGGTGCTTGAGCGACGGATGATTGACCACGCGCATCAGCGCCTCCAGCCCGATGTACCCCTTGCCAATCTGCTCGTGGCGGTCTTTGTGCGCGCCGCAGGGGTTCTTGCTGTCGTTGAGGTGGATGGCTTTGAGCCGATTCAGCCCAATCACGCGGTCAAAATCCGCCAGCACGTCCTCCAAGTGGTTCACGATGTCATACCCCGCGTCGCTGACGTGGCAGGTGTCCAGACACACGCCGAGCTTGTCATTCAGCTCCGTGCGGTCGATAATCGCGCGCAGCTCCTCGAATGTCCGCCCGACTTCCGAGCCTTTGCCAGCCATTGTTTCCAGCAGGACGGTCGTTTTCATATCCTGCCACAAAATCGCGTTGAGCATGTCACAAATTTGCTCCGTCGCCACTTCCACGCCCTGCTTGACGTGGCTGCCGGGGTGAAAGTTGTACAGATTGCCCGGCAGGTGGTCAAGGCGCTGGAGATCGTCGAGCATGGTGCGGCGGGCGAAATCGCGGATGGCGGGGTCAGCCGAGCAGCCGTTGAGGGTATAGGGCGCGTGGGCGACGATTTGCCCGATGCCGTGGGTGCTGGCGAAGTCAAGGTAAGCGGCGACGTCTGAGAGGTCGAGGGGCTTGGCGGTGCCGCCGCGGGGGTTGCGGGTGAAGAATTGAAAGGTGTTTGCGCCGATGGAAATGGCTTCCTGCCCCATGTGGAGATAGCCCGCACTGGCGGAGAGATGGCAGCCGAGATATAGCATAGAAACCTCCTTGTTAAAAAAATGAGGGAGGGAAAAAACAAAAAGCAACACGCGGACGGAGTATGGAAGAGCGCCCAACTCAATCGCGCGAAGGGGTCAAGGGGCAATTGCCCCTTGCGGAGTCCAGAGGCAGCGCCTCTGGTGGGGTTTGGGGCAACGCCCCAACTGTTCCGCGTCAAACCTACTCAAAGGAAGAAGTCAACAAGGTGCAGGCAGCGAAGCGTCCCTGCCAGTAACTTTGCGCGTCCTCAGACGCGCCCCCAAGCTGCTTTATTGACCAACTGTGCTGTGTCGCGCCAAATGGGCGCGACCGAATTGCATGGCTTCCAGTCATAGCTGGTCTTTTCCGTAAGCAGGGGAATTCGCCTCTGCGGAGGCGACCAAAGGGCTTTCCGATCGCCCTTTGGAAACCTTCGGCGCCGCCACTTTTGGGGGTAATCCATCTTGACGACAACCGAAAGCGTTAGCCGGGAGAACCGGAATTGTCCCCCATCTGCGCCACAATCCTTTCCACATGCCGCCGCGCCTGATTCGCGAACTGCTCCGCCTGCTCCGGGGACTGCGGCGCGTCGCCCATCAGCCCCACAAACTGGCTGACCTTCAAGCCCAGCGCTTCCTGCATCACCGCGTCCGAACCCTGCGGCGCAACGAGGTAGTAGCACAGGAGCGAATCCTCCTGCCCCATGCGGTGCGCGCGGTCCTCCGCCTGTGAATGCACCGCCGGTGACCAGTCCAGTTCGCCAAAGACTACGCACGTCGCGCGCTGGAGATTGAGACCGCTTGCCGCGCGAAGACTGATGCACAGCACGTCCGTCCGCCCGGATTGGAAGCGGTCAACCGCGTTCATTTTCATGAGCGTCGTCTCCCGCCCGGTGATGAACCCCGGCGAAAACGCCTTCAATTCCTGCTTGTAGATGTCCATCACCTGATGGTGGTGCGCAAACAGCAGCACTTTTTCGCCGCCGTCCAGCAGCGCGCGCACAAATTGGCACACATACGGCGCTTTCGCCACGCCCGTGGCCTGCCGCGCGTGCTGGCTGATGGATTCCTCCAGCATTGCCCGCTCCTGCGCCGAAAGCTGGTCGTCCTGTTTCCAGCGCAGCACGTCGCGCATCACGGGCGCCATCAGCTGGGCATATACCTTGTCATTCCAGTCCAGTTCCTGCACCAGCCGGCGCTTCGGCGGCAGCTCGCGCAGCACCTCCTGCTTCGTCCGGCGGAGCATCAGCCCCTCCCGCCGCAGGTACGCGCCGAGCAAATCGGGCTTCAGCACAAGCTGATTGCCGTAGCCGCTGCACCACTCGCGCGAGAACGACTCCCAGTCGCCTAAGAAGTGGTAGTCGAGAATGTTGATGACGTTCCAGATTTCGCCGCCGCGGTTGTAAATCGGCGTGCCGGACAGCCCGATAACGCGCTCGCAGCTTTCCGACAGCAGCGACGCGGCGGAGTACTTCTCCGTCCCCGCGTGGCGAAGCTCCTGTATTTCGTCGAAGATGACCGATCGAAAAGGCAGCGTCGGCAGCACGCTCTTCCACCCGCGCAGAAGCAGGTAGTGCATGATGTACACGTCCGCTTCCGGCAGGTCGTAGGGCTTCAAGCCCTTGATGACGTGCACGCGCGGCGCTTTGCCGTCCACTCGCAGGAAACGCAGCGTTTCCTCCTGCCAGTTGCGGGTCAGGTGCGCGGGCGGAATCACCAGCGCGGGCAATGAACCGGTGGAGGATAGAAACGCCAGCGCCTGCACCGTCTTGCCTAAGCCCATTTCGTCCGCCAGCAGGCATCGGTCATGGCTGCACAGGTACGCCAGCCCCTCCTCCTGAAATGGGCGGAGCGTGCCCAGAAACGCGCCGTCGGGCGGGGTCATGCGCACGGGCATCGTTGCCATTTTCGCCTGACGAACCGCGTATTCCCGCGCGCCCGTGACCGCCTTTTCCCACAACGCGCGGTCACTTGCCTTGATTTCCAGCGGGAAGCGCATCATCAGCCAGCAGAGGTCGCCCACCGCCCGCCGATGCGCCGTGAACCGCGCTTCGCCGCGCCTACTGCCCGCGCTGCCCGGAAACAGCCGCTTGCACACCTCCGTCACCGACGGGTCGCCCTTCACCACCCAGCATTTGCTGCGGCGGTTGTAGCTCAGCGTTCCCAGCGGTGCGCCGGAGGGCGGGTACGGGCGCAGGTACGGCGGAAGCAGTTCCGCTTCTTCTTCATTCATAGTGCAATTCCCCACAGCCGGTTCAGGCATACGCACGAAACCGGTTTTCCGTGAATGACATTGGGTACGGCGACTGTCCGCTCAGTCACGAGAATTAAACTGCTGATTTGCCCGCACGCGGCGTAGCGGGTCAGCTGCATCACAATGCGCTTGCGGTCAGGCTGCCCGCGCTTGATTTCGATGCCGACGCCGCCGGGGCAAAGCAAGTCGATGCGGCAGCGCGGGGCGAGCGGGACTTCGTGCGCGCAGGGGATTTCCGCCTCCGCAAGGGATGCCCGCACGAGGTCGTGCAGGTCGTATTCGCCCTGCTGGATGGGGGCGCGGATGCCGCGCAATGCGTGGAGGATTTCTGCGAGAGAATCCGCCGCCGTGTTTGTTTGTGTATCCATTAGTAGAGACCCGCCATCGCCTGTGTCAGCTGCCCCATCGCGGACGCAACTTCCGCCGTTGTCGGGGCGGGGAGGGAGATGACGTATTCCAGATTCGTGATGGCGGACTGAATCGCGGAGTAGCGCTGCGCGTCGTTTACAATGTCCATGCTCTGCAATTGCGCGTAGGCTTGCGAAAGCAGAATCTTCGCATCGGGAATCAGCGTGTTCTCCACCATCGTGTTTGAGCCGGAGCTGGATGCGCTCGTGTGGTATGGGCAGGTGCCGCTTGCGCCCAAGACCGCGTAGCTGCCGAGGTACTCAATCAGCACATCCTCATATTCCGTGCCGATGAAGGAGGCCAGCGGGTGTCCCGAGGGAATCGTCAGCACGCCGCGCGTGACCGTGTCCGGGCAGTAGGGGGAGGCGAGCAAGCCGCTGACGGAGCAAATCGTCTGCGTCGTGTGCATCTGGCAGGAAACCGTCGGTTCTGTGCCGGCTTTCCAGTAGTCCGTCACGACCCCGTAGCCCATCGCGTCGCTGCGGCAAGCGTCGGTGGCAAGCTGCCCCGATACCGCGCACGTCGTCACTTTCACCAAGCCGTAGTCGCTGGCGCTGCCCTCCAGAATGTCGCGGTTGGACAGCCCCTGATGAATCTTGCTCATGTAGCTCTGCCACAGCGGGGCGGCGGAGCGGGAACCGGTGGATTTTGACGACAGCGCCTTGTAGTTGTCGTGCCCAACCCACAGGGCGGAGGAGTAGTAGCCCGTCATGCCGGCGAAGAAAACGCCCTTCTGGTCGGAGTTCGTGCCAGTTTTGCCCGCGACGGTCTGCCCCTTGATTTTCGCGTTTGTGCCCGTGCCGGAGGAAACCGCCTGCTTGAGCATGTCCACCACCATGTACGCCGTGGATTCGCTGAACACGCGGTGACGCTCCTGCTGCTGGTGGCCGTCCCAGATGACCTTGCCCGTGCTGTCGGAAATGCCGAGGACGGAGATGGGCTGCTGATACACGCCGCCGTTCGCCAGCACGCCGAAGGCAACCGCCATCTGCATGGGCGTAATGCCGCTGGAGCCGAGGGACAAGCCGAACGGCGTTGCGTCAATGTGCGCATCATCAATGCCCATCGCGTGCAGGAAGGCAACGGAATTGTCCACGCCCACAAGGGTCATCAGCGCCTGCGCGGCGGCGGTGTTATGGCTGTTGACGAGCGCCTTGCGCAGCGTCTCCGGGCCGGCGTAGGAGCTGCCGCCATAGTTGCGCGGCCAAGAATCCTGCCCGTTTGACCCGCGCCAGCCGGAAATCGGCAGCGGCATGTTCATCACGATGCTCGCGGGGGATGCGCCAAGCTCAATCGCGGGGGCGTACACGGCAATCGGCTTGATGGACGAGCCGACGGGCATGGTCATATCCACCGCGCGGTTGAAGGTCTTCATCGCCGTCGGGCGCGTGCGGCTGCCGACAATGGCTTTGATTTCGCCCGTGTGGTAGTCCACAACGACGGCGGCGGCCTGCGGCTCAACCGTTTCGTCGTATGTGCCGTCGGAATTGCGCGTGCGGTAGACCTTGTCTGCCGGGTCGCGCAGGGAAGGGTAGTTCGTCCAGTTTTCCAGCGTATCCTCGACGGTGGACTGAATGGAGGTGTCGATGGCGAGCTGGACGTGGTAGCCGCCGGTGCGCAGCTTGTTTTCCATGGCGTTGCGGTTGGCGGAGGTGTCCTCAAGGTTGTTCAGCTGCAGCAGAATGTCGATGACCTCATCCACCGCGTATTCGACGTAGTGCGCGTAGGCGTACATGCCGGTGGATGTGTTCGGGTCTTTCTCCAGCACATGCGCGGTCGCCGGGTCAAGCGCCTCCTGATACTGCTCGTAGGTGATGTACTGGTTTTCGTACATGCAGCGCAGGACGTAGTTGGTGCGGTCGTTGGTGATGGCGGGGTAATCCACGCCTTCCTTCTGCCGCGTGTAGAAATTCCGGCGCGGATTGTAGTAGTAGGGCGAGTTGCATGTGCCCGCCAGCATCGCGCATTCGCGGAGCGTCAGTTCACCCAGCGATTTGCCGAAATACCCCTGCGCGGCGGTGTACACGCCGTAGTAGTTTTCGCCGAGGTAGATGGTGTTCAGGTAGCTTTCGAGAATCTGATCCTTTGTGTAGCGCGTTTCCAGCTGCATGGCGAGGTATGCTTCCTGAATTTTGCGCTTGTAGCTCTGCTCGGAGGAAAGGAGCGTATTCTTAATCAGCTGCTGGGTGATGGTCGAGCCGCCCTGCGTGGAGGAGGAGGAAAGGTTCGACACGAACGCGCCGATAATGCGCTTGATGTCCACGCCGTTGTGCGTGTAGAAGCGCGCGTCCTCCACGGCGATAAAAGCGTGCTGGAGGTATGTCGGCATGGCCTGAATCGACACGATGACGCGGTTCTCCGAGCCTTTGTATTCGGTGATGAGGTTGCCGTTGGCGTCGTAGATGAAGGAGGTTTGCGCCTGATCGTCAATCGCGGCGAGGTCAAGCGTCGGGGCAGTTTCCATGTACCCTTTCGCAATGCCGACCACCGCGCCGACTGCCGCCAGCCCTGCCACCAGCACCAGCACCGCGAAAATGCGGATGACGTTGACGGCAATCGACAGCACGAAGTTCGGCTTCTTCATCTCCGGCTTGAAAATGGAGTGCTTGTAGACCTTTTCCTCCTCCGGCAGCGCTTCGCTATCATCCGCCGAAGCGTTCCAGAAGTCCTCGTGCGCGAACATGTCCGCCTGCCCCGCAACTTCCACGGGGTCGTCGTCGTCTGCCCAGTTCGGGTCGTACTCGTCAGGAGAATCGCCCTGCGGGTTGTCCTGATAGCCGTCCTGATAGGAAAAATCGTCGTTTTCCGGCACAAAGTCCGGGGAATTGCTGCGTTTCTTCACTGCTTCAGCCCCTTTGCGCCGTCAGCGGCATAATGCGCGCCCCGGCGGAATATGAAGGAATGTGCTATTTCCGGCTTCACCCGCGCTATCGTGGCGCATTTTCATCCGAAAATAGCATAATCCGCAGAGCAAACAAAATTGCATCCTATATTATAGCACATATTCGCTCATCCTGCAACGGCAGGTCAACGAAAGGAGGATGCACCATGCCCCAGACAAACAACGAATCAGAAGCGAAAATTCCTGCAAAGCGCCGAAAATCTCCCCGGCGGCGGTGGAAACGCGCGCTGTGGCTGCTGCCTGTGCTGATGACGCTGCTGATTCTCCGCGTCGAGCGCAACGTGACCGACGTCGTGCTGACGCTCTCGCAGGCGACGGCGCGGTCGCTGGCGATTCAGGCGCTCAACGAGGCAGCGTCTGAGATGCTCGGACTCGGCGTGCATTACGCCGACCTGATGACCGTCGAGAAGGACGATCAAGGGCAAGTGCGCCTGATTCAGGCGAATACCCCGGAGATGAACCGTCTGGCGGCGCAGGCGTCCCTGCTTGCGCAGGAGAGATTGACCGCCATGGGGCAGAAAACCGTCGTCGTGCCGCTGGGCAGTGCCATCGGGCTGACGCTGATGGCGGGCGCGGGGCCGGGCATCGCCGTGCAGATTCTGCCTGTCGGCTCGGTGCAGGCGGCGTTCAGCACCGATTTCACCACCGCTGGCATCAACCAGACACGCCACCGCATTTCCCTCGTCCTGACTGCGAACGTGCAGATTGTCATTCCGACCGGCGCGAAAAACGTGCAGGCCAGCACGCAGATGGCGATGGCGGAAAGCATCATCGTCGGGCAAGTGCCGGATTCCTTCGCCGAGGGCGGCAGCGACAACAGCATCATCGACCTTGCGCCGTGAGGGGGAATGGGGTATAATAGAACCGAAATCCCGCTGATTTCAGCAGAAAGAAGCATTACCATGCGCGTTCTCGACATTGACCTCGACTTTTTCCTCGCTGATTGCTGCCCTCTTGCCGAACTGGGCGAGCGCCCATCCCTCCCCGGACATGAGCCGTGGGAAGCATCCGCCGTCCGCGCGTTCCTCGAAAACCAGTGCGGCCTGTCCCGCACCGCCCCCAAGCCCGGCCGCATTTTCGAGACGCACGACGGCGCGCTCCGCTTCTGGGAGGAGCAAATCGCCGCCGGACGCCTGACCGCCCCCTTCGACGTCACCCACGTTGACGCGCACAGCGACCTCGGCATCGGCTATCCCGGCCCGAACTTCGTGCTGTTCAACGTCCTGTCCATGCCCGTCCAAAAGCGGCTGGACTACGCCGCCTTCTATGCCCAGAAGAAGCTCGATGAGGCGAATTACCTGCTTTTCGCGCTGGCGATGCGGCGGATTTCGGCGCTGGAGAACGTGCGAAATCCGCGTTCGCGCCCGGATATTCCGTCGGTGCTGCTTGATGCGGATGGCAACATCCATCTCAATTCGCTGACCGCGCAGATGTTCGCCGCGAAAAACGGCGCAGAGCCGACCGTGCCCTTCCGCGTGTACGACGACTACCGCGATTTCCGTGCGGCGGGGGCGTATGACTTCGTGACGCTCGCGATTTCGCCGCGGTACGCGCCGAAGGAGGCGGATGGGCTGGTGGAAATTGTGCGTGAATATATTTTTTAAAAATCGTGATTTTAAGTATTGACAAAATAGAAAATATGCGTTATATTATAGATGGTTCTAATGGAATAAAAAACGACCAACGAAAGCAAAATAATGAGGTGGTGCCAATGGGTTAATTGTAAAGAGGACGGTTGTAGTGAATACGAACGACAGTTAAGGAGAAAAGGCATATGAAAAAATATATTGCACTGATGCTTACATTGATTTTAACTTGCACGTTTGCATCTTCTGCACTGGCTGTGACAGTGAAAGGACCTGGAAAAACGGTTACTGCGGCAACAGGAACCAAAAGCTCTGAAAGCGCAGAGCCTTATCTGACGGTGCTGGTTTTTTCGACATCTGGTGATGGATACTTCGTTTTCTGGGTAAGAAATAATTCAAATGATAAGCAAGTAACACCTGCGTATTATATTAATAGTCTTGGGACGAAATCCATCTATTATATGAGGAAAAGTCGAGATGCAGGATATGTGAAGGCTGGCGTTAGTTATTCTGCGCGCTTCAGAACGAACAAATCTGTTCCGGAAGATGCAGAAAGCACAATCCACGTGGGATTTGCGCCGTAAAATGCCATGTGTGCGGAAAAGCCTTTGACAGGGCGCTTCCGCCTACTTGTTTTTGCGAAAGGATGAGCAAAATGAAAAAATATGTTGCCCTAATGCTGATTTTCCTGCTGGGATGCAATCTTTCGGTTAGCCGTGCGGAAGAAAAAACACTGACAATTGCCACCAACAACTACTACGCGATGATGGAAACAATGGAACAATTTGAACAGGAAAGCGGCATCAGCATCACCTGCGAAAAGTCCGTAGACATCATGGACACGATTTCGACCGCCTACGTTATCAAGAATCCCGACATTGATTTGTTTGTTTTCACTGCTTACGACGGCTTATATACCCTCAAAAACATGAAATACTACGCGCCGCTAACCGGCAGCGCGATTTTGCAGGACGCTTTCCAGCATGTCTATCCCGCTCTGCGCCCCGTCTGCACGGATGACGATACGCTGATGGGCTGGATAATAGATGCTTCCCCGATGGGCATGATGGTCTTGACGGAATATCTGGACGAATGGGGAATGAAGTCGCCCGAAACCTTCGACGAACTGCTGGATGTGTGCAACGAAATTCTGGAAGAAGGGCTTCTGCCGGAAGAGACAGGGCTTCTGATGCAGGAATACACCCAGTCGGGCATGATGGACTTGTTCATGAAGTATTACATCATGACCTCCCTGCAGGAGGGACGCAGGCTGGACTTTACGGACGAAACGTTTCTGCATTACGTCCAGCGCATCAAGGACGAACTGCCCGCGGAAGAAGAGCCGCGCATGGCATTTGAAAATATTTTCATGATTCCGGGTGCTTCGTCCGCCCCGTCGCAGATGATTCAATTCGTGCCGCGCATTTTCCCGGAGCAGAACAGCGCGGTTGAAACGTATGTGACCATTGCTGTGGTGAACCCCTACGGCAAGAATCAGGAAGCCGCGATTCAGTTTTTGGAATACTGCGCGACACATCTGACAGATGGAAGTTACTTTATCTATGACAACCTGACCGAGCCGATTGAAAATCCGTCGATGGTGGCGCAGCTGGATGAACTTGCGGAAAAAATCGCACTGCTGGAACAGAAAGCAGATAAAGAGCGCGCGGACGAGGACACCCTGCGCGACTTGCAGGATCAGTACGCAAACATGGAGCAGTGGCGTTATTTCTCTTCGACGGAGGATATTGCCTACTATCAGGAGATGGCAAAATCGCTGTATGTGTCAGAGGGTTCGCCGCTGACGTATGATGACGCGCTTCAGGTGTTGGTGCAGCGCTATCTGAACGGCGCGTTTGATGCGGCGACGTTCGCGAAGGAATGCCAGAATCATGTGGAAATGATTTACGCGGAAATCGGCGAATAATCAATAGAACCAAAAAACCTCGCGGCATCATCTGTCGCGAGGTTTTTATGTGCAAATCAAATCCCCGTTGCGGATTTCGCGGACGTGGCGATATTCTCCGCGTGGTCGCCAATACGTTCGAGGTTCGTCAGCATGTCCAGATAAATCATGCCGTTCTTCGCGGAACACTTGTGGTTCTTCAAGCGATCCATGTGGTGGCTGCGGAGGGCTTCGGTCGTCGTGTCGATTTCGTCCTCCACGCCCTCCACTTCGCCCAGCAGCGTGTCGTCCGTTACCTGCGCCTTGAACATGTCCAGCGAGCGCTGCATCTGCGCGCGCACAAGGTTCGACAGGCTTTCCAGCTCCTGTACCGCCTTGGGCGAGAATTTCACCTCGTCCTGATTCTTCAGCTGCGCCGATTCCATAATGTTCTGGCTGTGGTCGCCAATGCGCTCCATGTCGTTGACGACGTGGAAGAGCGAGCCGACCAGCTTCGTGTCCTTCTCGGACAGGTCAAGCCCCTTCACTTCCACCAGCGAATCGGTGATTTCGCGGTTCAGGTAGTCCAGCACGTCCTCGTTCCGTGCCAGCTCTTCGGACTTCTTCTCGTCCCACTCGTTGAAGCACTCCATTGCGCGCTGGAAGTTGCCCATCGCGATGCTTCCCATGCGCTGCACCTCGTTGAACAGCTGCGCCACGGCAATCGGGGGCGTTTTGAGCATACGCGCGTCAAAGTAGAGCAGCTTCATTTCCTCGGCGGTCGAGCCGTCGTCCTTGATGATCAGGCAAGCGAGCTTCTCCAGCCAGCTTGCGGCGGGCAGCAGCAGCGCCGTCGTCGTGACGTTGAAGAGAATGTGGACGATGGCGATTTGCAGCTTGAGGTTGCCGGGGGAAAGCATCTCGACCCAGCTTGCCAGCGGCAGACAGCAGGCGATGATGACGAAAATCACCGTGCCGATGACGTTGAAGAGCAGGTGCACCGTCGCCGCGCGCTTGGCGGTGGAGTTTGTGCCCGCGCACGCCAGCAGCGCCGTGACGCAGGTGCCGATATTCTGCCCGAAGAGGATGAAGATGGCGCTGTCCAGCCCAATCAGCCCCTGCGCGACCAGCGTTTGCAGGATGCCGATGCTGGCGGCGGAGGATTGCAGGACGGCGGTGATGCCCGCGCCAATCAGCACGCCCAGAATCGGGTTGTTGATGGACGCCATCGCCTTCTGGAAGCCCTCCCACGTCCGCAGCGGCTCCATCGCGCCGGACATGGTGTTCATGCCGATGAACAGGATGCCCAAGCCCATCGTGATGGTGCCGAACTGCTTGGCGGTTCTGTACTTGTCGGGAAGATTCGAGAGAATCAGCCCCAGAAACGTGAAGATGGCGGCGAAGTCAATCTGCACAGACAGCAGCAGCGACGTGACCGTTGTGCCGATGTTTGCGCCCATAATCACGCCGACCGCCTGCGTCAGGGACATCAGCCCCGCGTTGACGAAGCCGACGACCATGACCGTCGTCGCGGAGGAGGACTGCACCACCGCCGTGATGGTGATGCCCGCGAGCATGGCGAGGAAGCGGTTGCCCGTGACCATGCCCAGCAGCTTTTTCAGCCGTGTACCCGCCGCTTTTTCCAGCGCTTCGCCCATCAGCTGCATCCCGAACAGGAACAGCCCCAGTCCGCCGAACAGGGATAAGACATTCATAATCGTCATGATGGTTCGTTTCCTCCGAGCGTGCCGCAATGCAGCAGAATTCCGCCTGTGCGGGGAAAAATCGCATACATACCTACTTTACCACACTTTGCGCTTGTTTTCAACTGAATTTTACAGATTCACGGAGATTTCAGCGGGGGACAACCCCTCCGTCCCCACCCCGCGCACGAAAAAAGCCGCCCCGAAAGGCGGCTGTGGTTACATCGGCTTGCCGTACTCGTAGAGGGTGTCGCTCGGCAAATCGACATCTTCGTTCCAGAATACGCACGTCCGGCTTTCGTCCAGCTGCACCTGCTGGAACAGCCCGTGTACATCCCGCAAAACGCCGTAGCCGGGCAGGGCAAAATCCTCCTTCACGTCGTACCGCACGCGCCGCCCGTCGTCGAAGGACACGGATAGGCAGTAGTCCGGCAGCGGGGTCACGCTCTTGATGCGTGGAATCATCCCGCCACCTCCCTCACCATATGGTAAAACGTCCCTTCTCCGCTGAGCGTCACCCGCTTCACCGGCTCGCCCACCACCCGGAATCCTGCCTTCTCGTAGCAGCGAACGGCGCGCGTGTTCCACGTCCGCACCTCCAAGTACATCGGCTTGCCCGGATACAGCCGCTGGGATAAATCCCACGCCAGCGCCGTCATCTGCGTGCCGTACCCCTGTCCGCAGTGGTCGGGATGCGCCCCGATGCCGAAAAACACCTCGTCGCCCTCATCGGACAGGTTCACGAAGCCCACCAGCGTTTCGCCATCATAAAAGGAATAGAAATTGTTTGCCGGATTCGCAAAACCGTATCCGTGCTTCTTCTGCTCGGCATACGGCGGATTGTTGTACATCGCGTATTCGCCGGGGTACTGCCACGCGCAGATGGCTTCCTTCTCGGTTTCGGTGGTCGGATGATACGTCAGCATGGGCGTTTTCCTCCTTGGGGATATTTCCGATTTCATGATAATCCAGCTTGCGGAAAAATGCAAGGGAAGAAGCATCAAAAAGGTTCTTCACGGAATCTTGGGAAGAGTAGCTTGGGGGCGCGTCTGCGGACGCGCAAAGTTACTGGCAGGGACGCTTCGCTGCCTGCACCTTTGTTGGCGATTTCCTTGGAGTTGGTCGGACGAGGAACGGTTGGGGCGTTGCCCCAAACCCCACCAGAGGCGCCGCCTCTGGACTCCGCAAGGGGCAATTGCCCCTTGACCCCTTTGCGCGATTGAGTTGAGTTCTCTTCCTTACTGCTTCCGCGTGGAGCTTTTTTGGTGTTTTGCTGCCAGCAAAAACCGGGGATGCCGCCAAGCACCCCCGGTCAAATCCTCGATTATTGCAGCACAATGCCTTCCGCTTCCAGCTCCGCGCGGGTGCAGAGCCGCAGCGTCACAAAGTTCTGCTGGCAGATGATGTAGCTGCCGCCTTCACGCGTGTCCTTGTTTTCCAGCGTCACGATGCCCTGCGCGATGCAGTCGTGGTCGGCGCAGCTGGCGTCGGTCATCTCGATGCTCGTCTCCGTGACGTGGATGATGTTCACGCACACGCCGTGGATCAGCCGGTAGTACCCGTCCTCCAGCAGCGGAATCGGCTCGTACGTCTTTGTGCCGACTGTCACAAGCAGGAACGCGACGGCTTCCGACGGGTCGCGAACCGCGCTTGCCATCGGGGAGGGCGCAATGCCGGGGTCAGTGCCGCGCGTCGCCGGGTTCAGCTTCGCGAAGCTCAGCGATTCGTTCGATGCCGCCAGAATCGCCTGCGCGTCGGCGAGGGTTTCCTGCGTCGTCGTCAATTCCGCCTCTGTCGCGGCAAGGGTTGCCTTTGTGGCTTCCAGCTCCGTCGTGGCGGTGGTCAGGCTGTCCTTCGTTGCGGCGAGTTCATTTTCCGCGGTGGTCAGGGTGTCCTTCGTCGCGGTGAGTTCGGCTTCCTTCGCGGTCAGGGTGTCCTTCGTCGCGGTGAGTTCGGCTTCCTTTGCGGTCAGACTGTCCTTCGTCGCGGTGAGTTCGGCTTCCTTCGCGGTCAGGGTGTCCTTCGTCGCGGTGAGTTCGGCTTCCTTTGCGGTCAGGGTGTCTTTCGTCGTCGTGAGCTCGGCTTCGGTGGCGGTCAGCGCCGTCTTGGTGTCGGACAATTCCGTCGTGGCGGCGGCAAGGGTGTCCTTCGTCGCGGTCAGCTCGGTTTCAGTGGCGGACAGGCTGGTTTTTGTGTCGGACAGCTCCGTCTGCGCGGCAGTCAGCGTGTTCTGCGTCACCGCCAGTTCGGCTTCCGTCGCGGCGAGCGCTTCCTTCGTGTTCTCCAGTTCATATTCCTTCGCCGGCAGGGATGCTTTCAGCGTGTCCAGTTCGTTCTGCGTGGTGGACAGCGTGTCCTTCACTGCCGCCAGTTTGGTCTGGGTGATCACCAGCGTGTCCTTCGTGGATGCCAGCGTGGTGTCGCGGCTGTTCAGGGCAGTCTGCGTTTCGGCGAGGGTGGCTTCGGTGGACGCGAGGGTGTCCTTTGTGGCGGACAGTTCGGTTTCGCGGTCAGCAAGCGTGCCCTGCGTTTCGGCGAGGGTGGCTTCGGTGGATGCGAGGGTGTCCTTTGTGGCGGACAGCTCGGTTTCGCGGTCAGCAAGCGTGTCCTGCGTTTCTGCGAGGGTGGCTTCGGTGGACGCGAGGGTGTCCTTCGTCGCGGACAGCTCGGTTTCGCGGTCAGCAAGCGTACCCTGCGTTTCGGCGAGGGCGGCTTCGGTGGATGCGAGGGTGTCCTTTGTCGCGGACAGTTCAGTTTCGCGGTCGGCAAGCGTGCCCTGCGTTTCGGCGAGGGTGGCTTCGGTGGATGCGAGGGTGTCCTTTGCCGCGGACAATTCAGTTTCGCGGTCAGCAAGCGTGCCCTGCGTTTCGGCGAGGGTGGCTTCGGTGGATGCAAGGGTGGTCTGGGTATCCGTCAAGGCGGCGGCGGTCGTGTCCAGCGTGGTCTGCGTGTCCGCGAGGGTCGCTTCGGTAGATGCGAGGGTGTCCTTTGCCGCGGACAGGCTGTTTTCGGTGTCCGCTAAGGTGGATTGGGTGGAGGACAGCACGCTCTGCGTGTCCGTCAGCTGATTCCGGGTGTCCGTCAGCGAATTGTGGCTGACGATGAGACCGGCGCCAAGCGCGATGGAGGAAACTGCCAGCACGATGGCGGCAATCATCCAGATGATGGTCTTTTTCCGGGCGGCAATGGGACTCATAGCAATCCTCCTAACAAGCGACGAAAATGGGCGGAAAACTTCCGTTTTTTCCAGTTTACCACCATCGGGGGAAGTTGTCAATCTCGAATTTCGCGGAAGCACAAAAAACGCCCCTCCGCCGACAAAAGCAGAGGGGCAGGGGAAGGCGGATTAGGGCACCACCGCACAATTCGGCGGCGCGTCTGACGATGTCTTTTCCGCCATCTGCGGCATGCAAATTCCTCGATTTACCTCCAGTAAACCTTCGAAATTTGCATTTGCATCTGACGAAAAATCCATTCGCCAGCCGACCACCTCATTTGTGCGGTGTTACCCTTACTTCTTCAGTTCAATCCCTTGACCCTTCAGCCGCGCAACCACGCCGTCGACAACCGCCTGCACTTCGTCGCGGGTGAGCGTGCGCTCCGGGTGCGAGAAGGACAGGCGAATCGTGATGGTCTTGCCGGTGATGTCGCTGTATGTGCCCAGCACGGTCACCTTCTGCACCAGCGGGGAGTTCTCCGCCTTCACCGCGTCCAGAATCGGCTGGCAGCGATTGACCACGAAGGTCAAATCCTGCTCCATGCCGGGGAAGCGGGACGGCTCGCGGTAGACGATGGGCGCGGGCGCGATGGACGCAAGCGCTTCCATGTCGATTTCGGCAAACACAATCGCCGCCTTCTTGTCGATGTTCTTGCCGACAACCGGGTGCGCCACGCCGATTTCGCCGAGTTCAACGCCGTCCAGCACGATGGCGTTCAGGTTCTTCGGATGCTCATAGGAGTGGGTCGCTTCCATTGCGTGGAAGGACAAATCCTTGTGCAGAATGTCGCTCACGGCGACGCACAGCATGTCGCGCAGGCGGAAATACAGCGTTTCCACGTTATCGACCTTGCTGAAGAGCGTCACGCACAGCTTCTTGTGTTCCTTCGCCAGCTTGTTCTCGTCCACGCCGTCGATGACGTGACCGATTTCAAAGATGCCGAACGACGGCGCATAGCCCGTATTGCCCTTCACCTGGCACAGCTGGGTGGGAATCATGGAGCGGCGCAGCGTCTCGATGTTGGGGTTGGAGGCGTTGAGCAGCTTCACGTTGTCCTCAACGGCAATGCCGAGCTTCTTGTAGTCGTCGGCGTACTGCCAGATGTAGGAATGCACCTCGTGCAGCGAATAGCGCTTGACGAGGATGTCCTTCAATTTGTCCTCGACCGTCTTTTCGGTGGACATGCGAACCGGGTAGAGCGGGGATTCCGCCGTGTGCAGGTCGAAGTTGTCGTAGCCGTAGATGCGGGTGATTTCCTCGATGATGTCCGCCTTGATGGTTACGTCCTTCGTCGCGCGCCAGGAGGGGACGTCCGCGGTGAAGGAATCGCCGTCCCGCGTCATGCCGAAGCCCAGCGCGGTCAGCGTGTGCATGATTTCGTCGGAGGAGATGTTGATGCCGGTATAGCGGTCAACAAACGCCTTGTCAAAGGACAATTGCACCTTCGGATAATGGAAGGCGTACTCGTCGGTCAGGCGGGAGGTGACGCGCATTTCCGGGTCGTACTCCTTGAGGAGCTTGACGAAGCGGGCAATGGCGACGGTCGTCATTTCCGGGTCAAGGCTCTTTTCGTAGCGGGCGGAGGCATCGGTGCGGTGGGCGAGGCGGACGCTGCTCTTGCGGACGGACGCCGCGTCGAACGTGGCGGATTCCAGCGTCAGGCTCGTCGTGTCATCGACAATTTCGCTGTCCAGACCGCCCATGATGCCTGCGATGGCAACCGGCTTGTCGCCGTTGCAGATCATCAGCGTGTTCGGGTCGATGGTGCGCTCCACCTTGTCCAGCGTCTGGAAAGGGAAGCTCTCCGGGAAGCGGCGGATGCGGATCTTCTCCACCTTGCGGCTGTCGAAGGCGTGCATCGGCTGCCCCATTTCCAGCATCAGATAGTTCGTCAGGTCGGCAAGGAAGTTGATGTCGCGCATACCGCAGTAGTTCAGGCGGATACGCATCGCCATCGGGCTGACGTGGCGGTTGATGTTCTCCACCCGCAGGCAGGAGTAGCGCTGGCACAGCGGGTCTTCAATCTTCATGTCGATGGCGGGCAGATTGTTGTACGCCGCCAAATCCGCCACGGGCAGGGCTTTCAGCGGACGGCCGGACAGGGTGGAGAATTCGCGCGCCATGCCGTAGTGCCCCCACAGGTCGGGACGGTTCGTCAGGGACTTGTTGTCCACCTCGAAGATAATGTCGTCAATGGGGTAGAGCGCCTTCAAATCCGTGCCGCAGGGAACATCCTCCGGGATGACCATGATGCCGGAATTGTCGTCGCTGATGCCGATTTCCTTCTCCGAGCAGCACATGCCGTAGGACGTGTACCCGGCGAGCTTGCGCGGGCTGATGGTGATGTCGCCCAGCTGCGCGCCCACCTTCGCGAACGCGGTTTTCATGCCCAGCTGCACGTTCGGCGCGCCGCAGACCACGTCGGTCAGCTGCCCGTCGCCCGCGTCCACCTTCAGCAGGTGCAGCTTGTGGGATTCGGGGTGATTCTCTACGCTGACGATCTGCGCGGCGACAACGCCGGACAAATCCGCGCCCTTGTGGAAAATTTCATTCTCAACTTCCGCCGTGGACAGGGAGAACTGGCGAATCAGCGCCATTTTGTCAAGACCCGTCAGGTCAACGAAGTCGGAAATCCAGTTCATTGAGATCAGCATGTTCGTCTTTCCTCCGCATTACTCGTCGTCCGTGAACTGCGCCAGGCGCGTCAGGCTGCCGCTGTTCAGGTCGCGAATGTCCTTCACGCCGTACTTCATCATGGCAAGGCGCGTCATGCCCAAGCCGAACGCGAAGCCGGTGTACTGCTCCGGGTCGATGCCGCCGGCTTTCAATACTTCGGGGTGAATCATGCCGCAGGGGCACAGTTCCAGCCAGCCGGAATGCTTGCACGACGGGCAGCCCGTGCCGCCGCAGATGAGGCAGGAAATATCCAGCTCAAAGCCCGGCTCAACGAACGGGAAGAAGCCCGGACGCAGGCGGACTTTGATGTCCTTGCGGAACACCTCGCTCAGCATCGTTTTCATGAAGTAAATCAGGTTCGCGATGGAAATGTCCTTGTCCACCATGATGCCTTCCATCTGGAAGAACGTGTTCTCATGGCAGGCGTCGGTCGCCTCGTTGCGGAAGCAGCGGCCGGGGAAAATCGCCTTAATCGGCACGCCGTCGTTCACCAGCGCGTCGCGGTAGCGGCGGTAGATGGCGTTCTGGGCGGCGGAGGTCTGCGTTTTGAGCAATTGCCCGTTGTCCAGATAATAGGTGTCCTGCATGTCGCGCGCGGGGTGGAACTTCGGAATGTTCAGGCTCTCGAAGCACTCGTAGTCCGTCACCACCTCGGCGTAATCTTCCACCGTGAAGCCCATGGACTTGAACACCTGCTCGCACTGGCGCTGCACCAGCGTAATCGGGTGATACGACCCGCGGGTCATGTCCGGCGGCATGGAAATGTCAAATTCGGGCAGGGCGTTGATTTCGCGCTGCAATTCCTGCGCCTTGAGCGCTTCCAGCTTTTCCGCCAAGGCGACGGTGATGGCGGTTTTCAGCTCGTTCGTCTCGCGCCCGACGGTCTTCTTCTGCTCGTCGGTCAAGCTGCCCATGCCCTTGAGCGCGTCGGTCACTTTGCCCTTGCGGCCGAGGTAATTCACGCGCAGGGCTTCCAGATCCACCATGTTGGCGATCTTCTTCAGCTCGGAATCAAAGCTGCTTTTCAGGGCTTCGATCTTCTCGTTCATTCCGGATGTTCCTCCTTACAGTTGGATGAAAAAAGCCCGTCCCATCGTTTGATGAGACGGACTGAATCCGCGGTACCACTCGTCTTGCGGCAAAGGAAAAAATCCCGCTGCCGCCGCTTGATAGGCGATAAGGCTGCCCACGCCCAAAAACTCGCGGGATGAAGGTTCACGCCGTGCGCCCTGCCGCCTCGCACCACCCGGCGGCTCTCTGATATCCTATTTCCTGCATTCGCCTGTGCCATCTGCTCGCGCCTTTTTCCTTCTGGCGTCCGCTCGTTCCACTTAGCGTAGCGCTGCTACGCTGCGTTTCACTCCCGTTAGCCAGCAGAAAAAATTCGCTTCGCATCTTGGCACATTCTCATTTGGAAATAGGAAGGGGACTTGCACGCGCTACTGTTTCCCGGTCATCGCTTCCAATATTTCGCTGACTTTCGTCGGCACGCTCTATCTTACCATAGGTTGGGACGTTTTGCAAGGGGGCAAATTCGGAAATTGGAATGCGGAATGCGGAATAAAAATCGCACGGAAGTGGAATTCTTTCCATCTTACAGGCGAACAAACCGTGAATTTTTCCGATTTCTTATTTACAAGCCATTTTTTTGTGCTATACTGTAAGATGCGTTATCATGTAAAGCGCGAAGCAGGCGCTTGCGTGAAAGTCCGCGCGCGGGAGGGACAAAATGCCCTCCGCACAAGGCGCGGCAGGGAACTTCGCGCACAATCGCGCGGAAGAAAGGAAAGGAAGCCGGATGAGCAACAGCCGTCCACCCTATGATGGCGCCGGGGACGCCGGACAGAATCCTCAGCAGCCCGGTTTTTCGCAGGGCAATTATCCGCCGGCGCAGGGCTATGCCCCGAATGGCGGCTACGCGCCCAATGATGCCTATGGTCAGGGCTACGCGCCGCAAAACGGCTATGGGCAGCCGCAATATGGTCAGCAGGGGTATGCGGACTATCAACAGCCCTATGGTCAGCAGGGATATCAGCAGCCCTATGGTCAGCAAGGTTATCAGCAGCCATACGGTCAGCAGGGCTACGAGCAGCAGGGTTATCAGCAGCCGTATGGGCAGCAGGGCTATCAGCAGCCATACGCCCAGCAGCCTTATCAGCAGCAGCCGTATGACCAGCAGGGGTTTGTGCAGCCCGGCGGGTATCAGCAGCCCTACGAGCAGCAGGGATACCAGCAGCCGAATCCGGCGTACAATCAGCAGGGGTACAGCCAGCAGAATCCGCAGGAAACGGATTTGCCGCCGGAGCAGCAGTACGCGCAGTACACCCCCGACGGTCAGCGCGTGTATCCCACGTCGGGGCGCAGCGGCTTCCGGGTGCAGCCGGCGGCGCACAGGGAAATTCCGTGGGATACGATTGCAAAAGTATTGATGTTCGGCGTGCTGCCGATTCTCTTCATTTTGAGCATGGTGTTCGCGTGGACGGCGGTGAAGTGGGTCGTCCTCGTCGGCGCGGTGGCGAGCATCGCCGCGATGTGGCTCCGTGAGCTGGTTACGCCCAACGCGCGGCTGGTGCTGTCGCTTTTGCTGGCGTCGGCGGCGGTCGTCTGCCTCGTCAGCGCACTGGCGACGAATGCGGCGGACAATCAGAACCCCGCGCAGCCGAATCAGTCCGGTCAGATGCAGCAGGGGAGTACATCGGGCAATCACCTCGATGTCAACCTGACCGCGACGGACACGCCCAATCCCGCGCCCACGCCCACCGCGACGCCTGTGGATGACTCCGAGGAGTGCTACGCGCAGCTGCATTCCTTCTTCACGCTGTGGAAGAACAACGCCATCAGCCAAATGGTCAACCTGACGGCCCCGTCGTGGCGCAGCAGCATCAAGGGCGGCACGGACGCGGTGACGCAGAAGCTCTTCGGCGAGGTGCTGACCAACCGCACGCCCGTCAGTTGGGATTTCACGGCCATCACGGGCACATCGAACGACATCGCCCGCATGGTGACGGTGCGCGCCGTCATCAACAAGAACAACACCCTGGGCGAAAGCGTCTACCTGTGGAAGGTGCGCATGGTCAAGGAGGACGGCGTGTGGTACGTTGACCCCGCGACGCTGCAAAGCAACGAGCAGGAAAGCACCGCCACCCCGACCAACGCCCTTGCCACCCAGCCCGTGCTGAACACCAGCCATCCGGACTTGATTCTCTACTACAACCAAAACGGCGGAACGTATTACCACATCGACCCGAACTGCGCGTCCATCAATCAGCGGTATCGCCCGCTGACGGCATCCTTCAAGTGGACGCAGATTGACGACGAACCGTACAAAAACCTGGAGCAGTGCAAGGTGTGCGGCGCACCCCTGCGCGAAGACAAGAGCAACTGATACTCACATATAATATTAGGAGGACAACACGATGGACACCAATGCCAAGCTGTATCAAGACATGACGAAGATTCTCGTCAAGCGTGAGGACATCCAGAAGGCCGTTGCCCAGCTGGGACGGGAAATCACCCACGACTATCAGGGCCGCGATCTGGTGATGGTCTGCATTTTGAAGGGCGCGAGCGTCTTCTTCTCCGACCTCATCCGCGAAGTCGATTTGCCCGTGACGCTGGATTTCATGGCGCTGTCGAGCTATCGCAACTCCACCAAGTCCTCCGGCGTGGTCAATCTGGAGAAAGACCTGTCCGTGTCCATTAAGGGGCGCGACGTGCTGATTGTGGAGGACATTGTGGACAGCGGCAACACGCTGTTCTACCTCGGCAAGTATTTGATGGGCCGCGGCGCGTCCTCCATCCGCATTGCGACGCTGCTGGACAAGCCCGACCGCCGCAATCCCGAACACAACCTGACGGTGGATTACCACTGCTTCAAGATTCCGGATGAGTTCGTCGTCGGCTACGGGCTGGATTTCGCTGAGAAGTACCGCAATCTGCCGGATATCGGCGTGCTGGACAGCCGCGTGTACGGCGCGGCGCACGAATAAATCAGCCGATTTTTCCCTGAAAAAAGATAAAATTTTTGTAAAGATGGATTTTTCCGCACACGTCATTCGTCTATATGGGTATACGCCGCAACAGGCGGATGGCGCTGGAACGGAAGGAGGATGCTCGCATTGAAGAAGTCTCGCGGGATGTTCGGCTACGTCGCGGTTCTGCTGCTGATGGTGCTCACCATTTCGATGCTGTTCACCAACGGCTTTGGCAGCAATGCCCGTGACCGCCGCATCACCTATCCCCAGCTGCTGACGATGATTGAGGAGGGGCAGGTTCGCTCCGTCGCCATCCGCGGCACGTCGCTGGTGGGCGTGACGACAACAACAACGGTCGCCGACGCGGATTTCCCTGACAAGAACTACGATTTTGAAACCACCATCGGCGCTGATTTCATCGTCACCGCGCGGCAAATGCAGGCGGCGAAGCTTGATAAGCCGCTGGACGAGGTGTCCGTCAAGGATTTGGCGTTCACCATCATCTACCGTCAGCCGCTGACCACCCCGTGGTGGTATGATTTGATTCCGCTGGCAATTTCGCTGGTGCTCTGCGGCGTGATGTTCTGGCTGATTATGCGCGCGCAGACCGGCGGCAACGGCAAGGTGATGAACTTCGGCAGAAGCCGGGCGCGCATCCATGACCCGAACAAGAACAAGGTGACGTTCGCCGACGTCGCGGGCGCGGAGGAAGAGAAGGAAGAACTCAAGGAAATGGTGGACTTCCTGCGCAACCCCAAGGCGTACATCGACATGGGCGCACGCATCCCCAAGGGCGTGCTGCTCATCGGCCCGCCCGGCACGGGCAAAACCCTGCTGGCAAAGGCGGTTGCGGGCGAGGCGGGCGTGCCGTTCTTCTCCATTTCCGGCTCTGACTTTGTGGAGATGTTCGTGGGCGTGGGCGCGAGCCGCGTCCGCGATCTGTTCGACCAAGCCAAGCGCGCTGCCCCGTCCATCATCTTTATTGATGAGATTGACGCCGTGGGTCGCCATCGCGGCGCGGGTCTGGGCGGCGGACACGACGAACGCGAGCAGACGCTGAACCAGCTGCTGGTCGAGATGGACGGCTTCGCAATCAACGAGGGCGTTATTGTCATGGCGGCGACGAACCGCCGCGACATTCTTGACCCCGCGCTGCTGCGTCCCGGCCGCTTTGACCGCACGATTCTCGTCAATTACCCCGATATGGCGGGGCGTGTTGCCATCCTGAAGGTGCACGCCAAGGGCAAGCCCCTTGCGGATGATGTGGATTTGGAGAATATCGCCAAGCGCGTGCCTTTCTCCACCGGCGCGGAGCTGGAAAACATCATGAACGAAGCCGCGATTCTGGCGGCGCGCGGGCGCTTGAAGGCCATCAATCAGCAGACGCTGGTGGAGGCAATCTCCCGCGTGCAGATGGGCCCGGAGAAGCGCAGCCACAAGGTGACGGAGCGCGACAAGCGCATGGTCGCCATCCACGAGGCGGGTCACGCCATCGTCGGGCACGTCCTGCCCAACTGCGACGAGGTGCACCTGATTACCATCGTCCCGCGCGGGCAGGCGGGCGGCTACACGCTGTCCCTGCCGACGGAAGAGGACGATTTGCAGACTTACAGCCAGCTGATGGACTTCGTGGCGATGGGGCTGGGCGGTCATGCCGCGGAGCAGCTTTATCTGGGCGAGTTCACCACCGGCGCAACGAGCGACCTGAAAAAGGCGACGGAGGTCTGCCGCCGCATGGTGACGCAGTTCGGCATGAGCGAAAAGCTGGGCCCGGTCTATCTTGACGGCGATCAGGAAGTGTTCGTCGGCATGGAGTTTGGGCAGAGCCGCGGGTACAGCGAAGAAATGGCGGCGCGCATCGACGCGGAAGTCAAGCGCCTGCTGGAGGAATGCTACCAGAAGGCGGTGGACGCCCTGAGCGCCAACCGCGACCGCATGGAGAAGCTGGTGGACGCGCTGCTCAAGTACGACACCATCAGCCGCCGCGAGTTCGTCACCCTGATGGAAACGGGCGCGCTGCCGGATATTCAGGATGCCGACACCCGCACCACGGGCGATGTGATGATGCAGGATATGGCGGACGAAAAGAAGGAAGAAAATTCCGAAAAGTCTGCCGAAACGCCTGAAAAGAGCGCGGAAACGCCTGATAAGACGGCGGATGCGCCCGAAAATCACCCGGATGCCCCCCATGAAGCCTGATTTGCACACCCACACCACTTCCTCCGACGGGCTGCTTACGCCCGCGGAGCTGGTGGCGCTGGCGGACAAGCACCGCGTGACGCTCCTGGCCGTGACCGACCATGACACGTTTGACGGCGCGGCGCAGCTGCTGGGAAACCCCACGCCGATGCCGATTCTGCAAGGCGTTGAATTGTCCCTGCGTGATATGCCCGGCCTGCACCTGCTCGGCTACGGGCGCGGGACGGATACGCCCCTGCACCGCAAGGTTCGGGCGCTGTCCCAACTGCGGCTCGGACGCGCGCGGCAGATGGTGGAGAAGCTGAACGCGCTGGGCTATCCGCTGGATTACGACGAAATCGCACGCGAAGCCAAGGGCAGCGTCGGTCGGCCGCATATCGCCCGCGCGATGGTCAGCCACGGCTATGTGATGGATACGCGCGAGGCGTTTGACCGCTTTCTGGCGGATGGCGCGCCGGCGTATGTGGCGGGGGAGCGCCTGAGCATGGCGGAGGCGCTGCCGCTGATGCAGGAAAGCGGCTTTGTGCCTGTTCTGGCGCACCCGATGGAGCTGGAAAAGACCGGCGCGCTGCTGCGCCATCTGCTCGGCGTTTGGCAGGAGCAGGGATTGCGGGGCGTTGAGGTTTACCACCCGTCCGCCGGACGCGCCACGCCCCTGCTGGATTTGACCGCGCGGCGTATGGGCTTTCTGGTCACCGGCGGCAGTGACTTCCATGGCGATGGCGACCGCCACGGCATGGTCGGCTGCACCGCGCCGATGTGGGCGAGGGCGGCCGATGATGTGGAGAAATTGCTGCAAGCAGTGGAAGCTGCTGAAATCATGTGATATAAGATGAAGAAATACCGAATTGCCATCAGAAAGGGGTGCTGAAACCATGTCCGAATTCAACGACAACAGGCAGCCGCGCCGCCGCCGCACGCAGCTGAACGCGGCGCAGTATGCCGGGCAGCAGACGCTGGACAACAGCATCCCCCTTATCCGCACGGAAGACGCGCCCATGCAGCCGACAAATCCGCCGCGCCGGAATCCGCAGCCGCCCCCGGCGCAGCAGAGCGCCAATCCGCCCATGCAGCCGATGAGCGCGGCTCAGCCGATGGGTGC
>ERZ772819.902-NODE-902-length-24742-cov-7.192693_pt1 | contig 24742 bp, 26 predicted proteins | sample MGYA00580860_ERZ772819 | MGnify/ENA primary metagenome ERZ772819 (study PRJEB29015, sample SAMEA2737683) | human gut metagenome | biome: human gut; feature: human-associated habitat; material: faeces | place: China | collected 2012 ...
TTGCAAGACCCTGTTTTATAAATTTCCGTAGATTTTTTACGTTTTTTTAATTTTATCTTTTATTTATTTTTATTTTCTGTTTTTTTTATTTCTAAAAAAGAGACTTTTAAAAGTCCCTCTTTTTAACCTTGTTGTAATTCTGTTTTTACAGTTTCAATTTCTGTTGGTGTAGCTTTTTGAGCAGGTTTATAATAACCTTTTGTTTCTGCTACTTTAAATAATTCATATTGAAAACTTTCATCATTATTTCTAATTTGTTGGAAAGTTTGTCTTAAATTCATATTTTCTGATTCTGATATAGCTGTTTGATATGCTGTTAAATCAGATTTTACTCCTGATAAAATATCATTTACCATTGTTTTCTCTTCCATATTTTCCTCCTTAATTAATTATTTAAAAAAGACATTAATTTTTGTTTTGTGTTTAAGCTATCTTGAGCAGCTTTTGTAAACATTTGCTTTATTTGTGGGTCAACTGATTGAGATGAATATGTGTTTAATTTTTGATACGCTGTTTCGTGTGCTCCAATTAAATGTCTTAAGTGTTGTAATTCAGCTTGTGTTAAATCTGCCATTTTTATCATTCCTTTCATTTAATAATCTTTTTCTATTATTTCCTTATTTTTATTTCATATACAAAAAAACAGAAAATAAAAATATTTCCTGTTTTTAATTTTTTATTCAATTACTTCTAAATTAGCATATTTAGCCATTAATCTCTTATGCCCAACTTTATCAAAATTGATATCTACTTTTAAATCTTCTCCTTCGGGTTCAACTGTGCTTATTGTTCCTTCTCCAAATTTCTTATGGAAAATTCTAACACCTGCTTTATATTGTGATAAATCCACATTTGAATTTGAAGTTTTTTTGCCTATTGAATTTAAGAAACTTTCTGCTGTTCTAAATGCAAATCCAGTAATATTAGATGCTGCAGATACTGATTCTTTTTTATCAATTTTATATGTTTTAATATTGCCATTATCTTTACTACCATATGTCCATGAGTATTTTGAATCTTCAAATCTATTATTTTCCTGATTTTCTCCAAATGTCTCATCATAACCATCTAATAATTCCTCTGGTATTTCTTTTAAAAATCTTGATATTGGATTACAACTTGTAGAACCAAATATTGTTCTTTGTTTACTACAAGTCAAAAATAGATTTTTCTTAGCTCTTGTAATTCCAACATAGCATAATCTTCTTTCTTCTTCTAATTCTTTTGGTTCTGAAATTGATTTATAACCAGGGAAAATTCCTTCTTCCATTCCAACTAAAAATACTACTGGGAATTCCAATCCTTTTGCACTATGTAATGTCATAAGTGTTACGGAATCATCTGTTTCTTCCATATTATCAATATCACTTGACAATGTTATTCCCTCTAAAAAGTCACTTAATTTATTTTCCGCAGATTCATCTTCAAATTCAATTGCAACAGTTAAAAATTCATCTAAGTTTTCTATTCTATTTTCAGCTTCTATTGTATTTTCTTCTTCTAATGCTTTTGTATACCCAGATTTATTCAATGTTTCTTTTATTAATTCTGATATTTTTATATCATCTTTCTTATTTCTTAATTCTTCAATAACATTTACAAATTCTCTAGAATTTAAAAATACTCTATTTAATCCATATTGGTCAGCATTTTTAATAATTTCGTACATTGATATTCCTGTATCTTCTGCTAATTTTTCGATATTATCTAAACTTGTTTTTCCAATTCCTCTTTTAGGTTCATTTATCACTCTTTTCAAACTTATATTATCTGATGGATTTTGAATTAATCTCAAATATGAAATTACATCTTTAATCTCTTTTCTCTCATAGAATTTTAACCCACCTATAATTTTATATGGTATTCCCTCTCTTCTTAGGATTTCCTCTATTGCTCTTGATTGAGTATTCATTCTATATAATATTGCAAAATCTGAATAATTATATTTTTCTTCTCTTCTTAAGTGTTCTATTTGTGTTGCAATATATGTTCCTTCATCATATTCATTTTTTGCTGAATATACTTTTGGTAAATTCCCTACATCATTTTCAGTCCATAATTGTTTTTTATATTTAACTTCATTGTTTTTAATTACAGAATTGGCTGCTTTTAATATGTTTCCTGTACATCTATAATTTTGCTCTAATTTAATTATTTTTGTTCCTGGAAAATCTCTTTCAAAGTTTAATATATTAGAAATATCTGCTCCTCTAAAACTGTAAATACCTTGATCATTGTCTCCAACAACTGTTATATTTCCGTTTTTAGATGCTAGTAATGTTACTAAAGTAAATTGTGATTTATTTGTATCTTGATACTCATCTACTAAAACATATTTAAATTTATCTGAATAATATTCTAATACATCAGGATTATCCATCAAAATTTTTATTGTATAATTTATGATATCATCGAAATCTATTGCATTATTTTCTTTTAATCTTTTTTGATACATTTCATATACTAATGCAATTTTTTCTTTTCTAAAATCCCCATTTGCTCTTAATGTATATTGGTCTGGCTCTAACATTTCATTTTTTGCATTACTAATTTCAGATTGTACAGACCTATCTGTAAACATTTTATCATCTAATCCAATATTTTTTATACAAGCTTTTATTAATGTTCTTTGGTCACTTGTATCAAATATTATAAATGAAGAATCAAAACCTATTCTATCTATAAATCTTCTTAATATACGTACACAAACTGAGTGAAAAGTTCCCATCCATATATCTTTCGCAACATCACCTACTAATCCTTCAATTCTTTCTTTCATTTCATTTGCTGCTTTATTTGTAAATGTTATTGCTAATATATTCCATGGCAATACACCTTTTTCATCTATTAGATAGGCTATTTTATGTGTTAAAACTTTAGTCTTTCCGCTTCCAGCCCCTGCAATCACCAAGCAAGGACCTTCTGTGTTTACTACAGCCTCATATTGTTTATCGTTTAATTGTTTCAATATTTCTTGCATTTTTGTTCTCCAATCTTAATATAAATTTTCCTTCCAGATTATATAATTCTTAGATTTAAAAGTCAATATATTTTTAAAATTTTATCAAACATTTTTTCGTGTAATTATTGTTTGATATAATTAATATAATGAGATATAATATATAAAATTTTAAGGAGAGAAAAATGAAAAAATCAAAGAAAAAAATTATTTGTTATACTCTAATTTTGATTACAGCTATAATAATGTGTATTCCGCTTTTCAAGAATGGAATTCACACAGGAGATGATGGTGATTTTCATATTTCTAGAGCTTTAGGAACACTTGAACAAATAAGAAATGGAAATTCACCTCTTGTAATATCTAGATTTTCCAATAACTTAGGCTTTGGTTGGAACTTATTTTACCCACCAATTTCAACTTATAGTATTGTTTTATTTACATTTTTAACTAATAATGTAGTAATTGGCATGAAAATATTTTTAATTTTTACATTTATATTATCAGGAATTTCAATGTTTAAATTAGTTAATACATTAACTGAAAACAATAAAATTTCTCTAATAGCTAGCATATTGTACTTAACTGCTCCATACAGAATGTTAAATGCTTACAATAGAGTTGCAGTAGGAGAAATTCTTGGATTCGTGTTTATTCCTATTGTACTACGTGGAATATATCTTATATTTAAAGGAAAAACAGAAAAAACTTATTTATATGTCTTTGGAACTATTGGATTAATACTTTCACACAATATTAGTACTTTAATAACATTTTTTATTGGTCTAGCATTAGTATTAACAAATTTCAAAAAATTGAAAGATAAAAAAATATTAAAAACTTTAATATTTTCTACTATAATAATAATTTTATCTGTTTTATTTTTTGAAATACCATTATTAGAACAAAAATCTTCTGCTGATTATGAAGTTTTTAGATATGGAAAAATGTATAGTAGGGGTTCTGTATTTATACATGCTTTACATCCTTGGCAATTAATATCTTCCAATATACCTGGAATTGATAATACTATGTACTTTTGCATTGGACTTCAAATTTTAATGTGTTTAATAACTTATGTTTTTGTTAGAAAACATATTCCTGAAAAATATAAAAGTTTTTATAATTTTTTTGCAATTTTAGGAATTGTAACAACAATAATGTCAACAGCCTTATTCCCTTGGTTTTTACTACCTGATATATTGTTAATGATTCAATTTCCTTGGAGATTACTTGGTATAATTATTTTATGTTTTTCAATTATTGGTGGAATTAATTTAGGAATTTTAATTGATTTAATTATTAGCAAAATTAAAAATAGAAAAAATATTAAATTATTAACAATACCTTTTCTAATACTTTATATATTAAGTTGTTTATATAGTTTAAGTTTTGTTAAAAATTTAGATTTTAAAGATATTGATAATTCTCATTATACAGAAAAAGAAATTATTGATACAAATTATAAAGTTAGTAGATATTCTTCATTTTTAGAATATTGGCCACAAAAAGCAATTGACTCTATAGATTATGTTGCAAATTACGATAATAAGATACATATTTTATCTGGTAATGCAATGATTTCAAATGAGAATAAAGAAAATGGTATATTAACTTTTGACATTAATAACATTTCAGATAATACTACTTTAGAGCTACCATTCTTATTCTATAAGGGTTATGTTGTAAAATACAAATCTTATGATAGTGATGAAGTTTCTATTATAAAATGTAATGAATCTGAACATGGTTTAGTTCAAATTGATTTAGCTACTAATGTAAACGGTTATTTTGAAGTTTCTTACCATACTACTAAACTTCATAAAATTTGTATTGGCATTTCTAGTATTACTTTCATTAGTTATTTAATTTATATATTATATAAAAAAATAAAGTTTTGTTAATTATTAGCAAAACTTTATTTTTTATTAATAATATTTTATAACTGAGTTGCAAAAATTCCAATTACAAATCCTATCATATTTCCAACAGCAGACATTCTACCTTTATATAATTTATTTGATTCTGGTATTAACTCTCCTGACACAATATATAACATTGCACCCGCCGCAAAACTTAGGCAAACAGCTATTACACTTTCTGAGATTGACCCAACTATTGCTCCAAAAAATGCACCTATTCCTGTAGTTATTCCTGATAATACTACATAAAAGATAACTTTGAATTTTGACATTCCTCCATTTTTCATTGGAACAGACATTGATATTCCTTCTGGTATATCATGCAAACATATAGCAATTGCTAGGCTTAAACCTAATTTCAATGAAGCTTCAAATCCAGAACCTATTGCTAATCCTTCTGGGAAATTATGTATTGCTAATCCTATTGAAACTATTATTCCTGTTTTTAGTAATTCATTATTATTTTTATATTTTTGTTCTTTACTATTAAATTTCTTTTGTACTATAACATCACAAAAAATCATTGAAATTATTCCTAATAATACACCTAAAATCACTCCGTAAATACTACTAATCCCTAAAGCTTCTGGTATTAAATCAAAACAAATTATAGCCATCATTAAACCTGATGCAAATGACAAAACAAAACTCAAAAATTTGTTAGAATTCTTATTTATTACTATTCCTAATATTCCACCTATTGTCGTTCCAAATGTTCCAAAAAATAAACCTAGTAATGTTGTTTTTAAGATTTCATTCATTTTCAAAACTCCTTTTTACTTTTTTATACTAGTTTATTTTTGTTTATTTATTTTATTACTTTATTTTTGACAGAAAAAAAGATGTGTTTTGTACACATCCTATTCTTCATCACCTTTTAATCTTTCAGCTCTATCTGCTGCTATTAAGTTATCTATCATTTCATCTATATCGCCATTTAAGAAATTTTCCATTTGATAAATACTCATTCCAATTCTATGGTCTGTTATTCTTCCTTGTGGGTAATTATATGTTCTTATTTTTTCGCTTCTATCCCCAGAACCTACTTGAGATTTTCTTGCATTTGCAACTTCACTGTCTTGTTTTTGTTTTTCTATTTCGTATAATTTCGTTCTAAGCATTCTCATTGCATTATCTCTATTTTGGAATTGTGATCTTTCTGTTTGACACTCTACAACAATTCCTGTTGGTTCATGTATAAGTCTTACGGCTGAAGATGTTTTATTAATATGTTGTCCACCAGCCCCTGATGAACGGAAAACTTCCATTTTTATATCTGCTGGGTTTATATCTATTTCAACATCTTCTACAACTGGAAGAACTGCAACTGTCGCTGTTGATGTATGTATTCTTCCACTGCTTTCTGTGTCTGGAACTCTTTGCACTCTGTGTACACCACTTTCGAATTTTAATCTACTATATACACCTTTTCCTGTAACCATAAATGTTATTTCTTTGTAACCACCAAGTCCTGTTTCATTTTCATTTAAAACCTCTATTTTCCAATGTTTTCTTTCTGCATACATTGTATACATTCTAAACAATGTTCCAGCAAATAATGCTGCTTCTTCTCCACCAGCACCTGCTCTTATTTCGCAAATGATATTTTTATCATCATCTGGGTCTTTAGGAATTAAAAGAAATTTAAGTTCTTCTTCTAGCTTTGGTAATTTTTCTTTATTGTCATAATATTCTGCCTCTGCTAATTCTTTTAATTCTTTGTCTTCCATCATTTCTTTAGCTTCTTCCATTGCTTCTTTTGCTTTTTTATATTCTCTAAATTTTAATACTATATCTTCTATGCTTGCATGTTCCTTCATTAATTTTTGCCATTCTGATTGATTTGATATTACTTCTGGGTCACTTATCATTTTTGTTAACTCTTCATATCTTTTTTCTACTGCTTCTAATTTTTCAAACATAAATATATCTCCTTTACTTTTAAACTTTATGTATTATACTATCTTTTTTAGTTTTTTTCAAGTAAAAAGCATACATTTATGCAATGTATGCTTTTCTAATATTTTTTATTTAATTTTTTCTATTTCTTCTTTTGTTAATTTTGTAAATTTTATTATCATTTCTATTGGCATTTTTTCTTTTAACATTTCCTTAGCAATTTGTATCTTTTCTTCTGCCACTTTAACCATCTCCCTATCATAATCATCTATAAATGCTAACCATTGATTTATTTTATTGTGCTATTTATTTTGACAATACGACTTTTGCTTGCCTCCCTTCCTTTTATTTTTGTCAATTTTTTGTGTTGGATTTTCTTTTCGATTTTTAATCTTTTTTAGAATTAAAATTTCTTGATTTTCCATTTTCTTTTTGTCTTTCCTAAGTTGTTTGATTTTAAAAAAATTATTAAAAAAAATATAGCCATGCAATGTCAAATAAATTGCATAACTATATATTAACATTTTTTTTACTTGATTTCAACATAAATCGTTCGACAAATTTCGAGTTTTGTAATCAATCTTTGCATCAACAATTTTTAATTACATTGCCATATTTATTCCTTTAGCTACAACTTCACTCATATTTTCAATCAAATCATCTATTTCTTTTGGTGTAACTATCAAATTATATTCTTTTGGAATTAATGCTTCTTTTATTGTTTCGTAATTATCTTGCTCTTTTAATTGATTTAAATACTCATTTGATTTTGCTTCTTCTTGTAATTTTGTTATAAATAAATCTAAACAGTCATTTACAAGCACTGCTGTTTCAACTACTGTAGGAATTCCTATTGCAACTACTGGTATTCCTAAAGTTTTTTCACTTAATTCTGCTCTTGTATTTCCAACTCCTGCACCAGGAACAATTCCTGTATCAGATAATTGAATTGTACTACTTATTCTTTCTATACTTCTTGAAGCCAATGCATCTATTACTATCACTAACTTTGGATGTGTATTATCAACAATTCCTTTTAAAATCTCTAATGTCTCTATTCCTGTTGTTCCAAGCACTCCTGGTGATATAGCACTTACCATTCTTGTTCCTTCTTCTACATATTGTGGCAGATAATTTATTATATGTCTTGTCACTTCTATTTCATTTATTACTTTAGGTCCAAGTGCATCTGGTGTTACATAAATATTTCCAAGTCCTACAACTAGGATTTCTCCTTGTTTATCTATGTGTGAGTCTATTATTTTTTTTAGTTCATTTGATAATATTTCTGATGATTTTTCTATATCTTCATCTTGTGCTATTCTTAATTGTTTTATATCCATTGTTATATAGTTTCCAATGGGTTTTCCTATTGCATTTTGACCTTCTTCATTTGTTATTTTTACTCTTTCTACTGATATATTTTCGCTTAGTTCTTCTTTTTCACTTTCTATTCCATTTATTTCATTTTCAATGCTATTTGCTTTTTTGAATATGTCTCTTCTCTCTGATGCTAAGTCTGTTCTAAAATTAAACATAAAAACCAACTCCTACTTTTTTAGTATTTGTTGGTTTTAGTTTTTTATTCATTTTTATTTAACTATCTCTTTATATTAACAATGTAATCATATATATCAGAATAATCTTCTGTTGCTTCTATATTTAATTGTACTGTTTCTCCTGGTTTTATTGTTCCTAATAATCCATCTAATTTTTCTATTTCTTTTTGATTACTATCTACTAATGTTATTTCTAGTTGAATCATTTGTATTGTTGTATTTCCTACGTTTTTTACATCTGCTAATAATATTGTTTTTCCTTCTTTGTTTGTTAATTGTGAATTACTTATTTCTAAATTTTCTATCTTTTTTGTTTCTAAAAGTTTTGTACTTGTATTTAGTTTTGTTCCATCTTCTAGTGTTTGTACCAATATCTCTTGATTATTTTCTGTTATTTCTTGGTTATTTTGCTTCTTGTCTTTTTTTATTGCAATAAAGATTATTAAAGCTAATATGATTAATAATGTTATTATTATTGTTTTCTTATTCATATTTTTTCCTCCATCTTTAGTCTTTTACAAATATTCTTAATTCTGGTCTACCATCTTTCATTATCCATGTATTTTCGAAATCCCAGCCTACAAAGTTACTTTGTTCTGCAAATTGTGATGTTGTTAGGCCTGTTGTTGATGGTGTATTTGTTGTTATTGTAAATTTTTCTTTGTTATAATAACAATTGGAGATTGTATATTTTATTTTTGATAAATTGTCTGTATTATTATTTTCATTCATTGCTTTTATTGGTCCTGTTCTATAAGTAGCATTTATTTTTCCATCAAAGTATGAATTACTTATATTATATGAAAACTGTTTATCTCCTGGTGCTAAAAGCCCTCCTGCATCGTAATCACATAAACTTGTAAGATTAGCATGTGAATAACAATTCTCAATTTTTAGATTATTATTTACAAGATAAGATGTCACTAACGACCCAACATTTCCTTCTCCTATAATATTTCCATTTTCTACTCCAATATTTAATAATTCTACTTTAATATTATGCGAATCAAACCCTGCTATAATAGTCGATGCCTCATAAGCATTACTTGAAATATTTACATTTTTAAATTTTATATTTTTTATAGTTACATTTACACTTTTATCAGGTATTGTTTTTATAAATGCTATATTACGATTATTGCTATTTTCATTTATAATTGTCATATTATCAATACTATGTCCATTTCCATCTAATGTTCCCCAGAACTGTGGTATTGGTGTCCAATTTTCTCCACTTAAATCTATATCATTCATCAAAATGTATGAACCACCTGGATTATTTCTTATTGCATCTAACTCCGCTCTTGTGTATATTAAACTTCCATTTAATATTTGTATATTACATGTTTTACTTATATTACTTCCATCATTTGTTGTACATGTTATTATTACATTTCCCTCTTTTTTTGGTGTTACTAATCCTGTATTTGATACTGTTGCTATTGTATCATCTGAACTGCTCCATGTTAAACTCTTATCATCTGCATTTTCTGGTTTTATTGTTGCTGTGATTTGTAATGTATTATTACTTCCTATTTTTTCATTTTCTTTATCTAATGTCATTTCATTTACTAAAATTGGACTTGCTGTTGTTATCTCTTTTTCTATTGTTCCTACATTTTCCATTTTGTCTTTTGTTTGTACTTTTACTATATATTTTGTGTTTGCTTGTAAATTATCATATGTTATTGTATTTGCTGTTTTTGCTTCTACTAGTTTTTGATTATCCTTTGTTGTTCCTATATAATATTGATATGTTATTGTATCTGGCATTCCTAATTCATTATCTTTTGACTCTACTTCTATTGTTATTGTTTTTGAAGTTGTTGTTTGTTTTATTATTGTTATTTGTGGTCCTATATCATCTATTACTTGTACTTTTATTGTAAATGCATACCCTATTTCTTTGGTTGTTGCATTGTAAAATCTTCCATATATTGTTGTATTTTTATTTACTTCAAACCCTTCTGTTGTGTATGTTGTCCAATTATTTATATCTCCAACACTATATTGTAAGATAGTATTTGTATTTTCATAACTATTCTGTATTGTTACTTTTACCTTTTCTTGCCATTTTTCATTTGGTGTTATTACAAATTCTGCTTTTCCCTGTGTTAATTCGCTTAAACTTATTGTTCTTGTTTTTATCTTTCTATTTGTTGTTCCATATTCATTTGTTGCTTGTACTGTTATTATATATGTTTGTCCCATTTCTAAATTTTCAAATGTATATGTTAAGTCTGATACTTTTTCACTTTCTTTTATTATTTCTGTTTCATTTTCTTTTTGTATACTATATTTTATTTTTGTTCCTTCTTCTGTTGATTTTTTTAGTTCTACATTTACTTTTATTGTACTTCCTTCTACTACTGCTTCTACTTTTGAAAATCTTGGCATTAACATTGCTGTTCCATCTGCTTTTCCTATATATTTTATTGTAAATCCTTCTTCTGTATTTATTTCATATTCTCTTCCATTTAATGTCACTGTTCCTATTGTTTTGCTTTCATTTTCGTAATTTACTATATAACCTTTTTCATCTAAATATTCTAAAAATGTTTTCTTTTCTGTACTTGTTGTCTGTTCTATTGTATAACTACTGTTTTCTAATTTTATTGTTTCCATATCTTCTGATATTTCACTTTGTTCTTGTGCTTTTTTTGCATTTTCAAATAGTCCTGTATTTGTTATTGCTTGTATACTTACTCCCGCTAAAATTAATAAAATAATAATTGTTATTACTAGTGCTACTAAAGTAATTCCTCTTTTGTTTCCAATATTCATTTATATTCCTCCTTATTCTGCAGGTTGAACCTGTATTTTTATTATAGCATTTAAAGTTTGAGTTTTCAATCCTTTTATATTATGACATATAATTGTAAAAAATATGAAATATTTTTGTAACACTTACAGTTTGTTCCTGTAATTTTGTTTTTATTTTTATTATAAAATATACCCAAATAATAACTTTTAATTTTATTTAACATGAAAGGATATCATAATGAAAGTAAAAACTTTAAATGGAAATTTAAATATTGTAGGAAAAAATCTTAAAAAATTTAGAAAATTAAAAAAAATTTCTCAACCTGAAATTTGTCGTAAATTAGATTTACTAGGAGTTACAATGTATAACTGTGATATTTATGAAATTGAATATGGCAAAAAAACAGTTAAAGATTTTGAAGCTCTAGCATTTTGTAAGGTTTTAGGAATCACTTTAGAAGATTTATATTCTGATACAGATAAATATTATGAAGCATAATTTTTATAAAAAATAAGAGCCCTAAACAGGGCTCCATAGGAATTACTTTTACCTTTTATGTGCATGTAACATATACGGCTTAAATTTAGGATTATCACTTGACAAAATTATACTATTTTTTCTAGAAATTTCTTTTTTTATCTTTAGACTTTCTAGATATTCTTCATGTAGTCTTTTCATTGTTTCAGTATTTAAAATATAAGTACTCCATATTTTATAAATCTTCTGATCATGAATAGCTTCTCTAACTCCTTCAATAATTGGAGTCGTTCTACATCCGTAATATGTATAACCAGTTATATCTTCTACACTCTTTCTAAAGATGTTATATGGTTCTAATTTAGTTTCTCTTTTTTTAATTACAGTATCAATTTTATCTTTTATGACATCCTCGTCTATAATAATCCGCTTAATAATTTTTCCTTTCTCTATCACGGCCAAACTATCACCGTAACATGCAATTCTTTTGTTGTCTTTTACATTACCCGTCATTAAAAATTCCTCCTAAAATTTAGTATATTTATATTATAACACTTTTTTCAAAACTTTTCAATCTACATTTTTCGACATTTGTTGACACTAAAAAATCCCACTAATATTTCCATTACTATCAATATCTATATTTTCAGCAGCCGGTACTTCTGGAAGCCCAGGCATTGTCATTATTTTTCCTGCAAATGCTACAACAAACCCAGCTCCTGCTTTTAGTTCTACATCTCTTATTGTTATTGTAAATGGTTCTTTACATTCTAAATTTTTACTATCATCAGAAAAAGAATATTGAGTTTTAGCAATACATACTGGTAATTCTTTATAACCTAATTTTTCTATTTGCTCTATATTTTGTAATGCTATATCTGTAAATTCTACTCCTGATGCTCCATAAATTTTTGTTGCTATTTTTGATATTTTTGTTTTTATATCATCATTTAAATTATAAATATATCTAAATTGATTTTCTTTTTCTGATAGTGCAACTATTTTTTCTGCTATATCTGTAGCACCTTCTCCACCTTTTGCAAAAGTTTCAACTAAACTTAATTCTACATCTTTTTCTGCTAATTTTTCTTTTATTGAATTTATTTCTTCTTCTGTGTCTATATCAAATTTATTAATTGCTACAATAACATTTAATCCAAATTTTTCTTTTATATTTTCTATGTGTTTTAGTAAATTATTAACTCCACCATGATATTTCAATGCTTTTATTGTTGCAACTATAACTACTACATCTGGTTTTATTTGAGCTTTTCTACATTTTATATCTAAGAATTTTTCTGCCCCTAAATCAGCTCCAAATCCTGCTTCTGTTACTGTATAATCTGCTAATTTCATAGCTAATTTTGTTGCAATTATACTGTTACATCCATGAGCTATATTTGCAAATGGTCCTCCATGTATTATTGCTGGTGTATGTTCTAGGGTTTGTACTAAATTTGGCTTTATTGCATCTTTTAATAATACAGCCATTGCTCCATCTGCTTTTATATCTCTTGCATAAATAGGTTCTTCTTTTGAATTATAACCTATTATGATATTTCCTAATTTTTGTTTTAATTCTTCTATATTTTCAGATAAGCATAATATAGCCATTATTTCTGAAGCAACTGTTATATCAAAAGAATCTTCTCTTGGAACTATTTTTTTCTCTCCTGAAAGCCCTGTTTCAATTTTTCTTAATTGTCTATCATTTAAATCAACACATCTTTTCCATGTAACTCTTTGTATATCTAATTTATTCCCATAATAAATATGATTATCTATCATAGCTGATAACAAATTATTTGCAGAAGTTATTGCATGAATATCTCCTGTAAAATGTAAATTTATATCTTCCATTGGTGCAACTTGTGAATAACCTCCACCTGTAGCTCCACCTTTTATACCAAATACTGGTCCTAAAGAAGGTTCTCTTAATGCTAATATAGATTTTTTTCCTATTTTTGCCAATCCATCTGCAATTCCAATTGAAATTGTTGTTTTTCCTTCTCCTAAAGGTGTTGGAGTTATAGCTGTTACTAAAATTAATTTTCCATCTTTTTTATTTTCTAATTTTTTATATACTTCATTAGAAATTTTAGCTTTGTACTTCCCATAACATTCAATATAATCTTCGTCAATATTTAATTTTTTTGCAATATCTTCTATTTTTTCTAATTTTACATTTTTAGCAATCTCTATATCTGTCATATAATCTACCTCCTTTATTCTAAAAAAGTGGAATTAAGCAATTAATCCCACAATAACACCTATCAAAGCTCCAACAATAACTTGAGTTGGTGTATGCCCTAAAACTTCCACCAATCTCTCAGAAACTTGAACTCCAGACAATCCAGGTGTTTCTACAATCTTATTTAATAAAGCTGCTTGTTTTCCTGCAGCTCTTCTTACACCACAAGCATCATACATAACAACAAATGCAACAATTAATGCTAAAGCAAATATTGGTGTATCTACTCCTTCATATTTTCCTATTAAAGTTGCAAGTCCTGTTACAATAGCTGAATGAGAACTTGGCATTCCACCAGCTCCCATTATTCTTTTAAAATTAAATTTCTTTGTTGTTACTAAATCATATATCACTTTAAATGTTTGAATTGCAAACCACAAAAAAAATGGTATATATATATATTTGTTTTGAATGAATCCTAATATATTGTTCACTTTTTAATCCCCTCTTTGCATTATTCTGCTGTAAAATTTTCTTCTTCTATATTACCATCTTTTTCTAATAATATAGTTATCTTTTTTTCTGCTTCTTCTAAAATTTTATTGCATTCTTTTGAAATTTTTATTCCTTCCTCAAATTTAGATATTGAGTCATCTAAATTTAATTCACCTTTTTCTAATTCTGTAACTATTTTTTCTAAGTTTTCCATATTATCTTCAAAATTTGCTTTTGCCATAATTATCTTCCTTTACTTTTTATTATTCTGTAACAGCTCCTGTTTTTACATTTACTTGATATACTGTTACAACATTTCTATCATTTTGATTTCTTACTGTTACCTCAAATGTTCCATCTGAGTTTTTTTCTGCTTCAAAGATATATGCATCTACATTTATTCCCCATTCCTTTTTTGCTAATTCAATTGCAGTCTCTTCGTCATTTGCTGATGTATTTTCTTTTTGGCTTTCTTGTTCTTCTTTTCCTACTATTGTTGTGCTAGATGTGTTATTAGTTACTGTGTTTGTAGTTGTTTTATTTTCACTTTCTGTTGTATTATTTACTTCATTTTCTACTTCATTTGTTATTTCATTTTCTACAACGTTTTCTTCTACATTATTTTCTTCGTTATTAGAATTTAAATATTCATCTATTATTGAAGTATTGTTTTGTTGTGTATTTGTTGATGTTTCTTTGCTTTTGCTTGCTCCAACTCCTACTATTATTCCAGTGATTATAACTGCAACAACTATAATTCCTATTAATATTTTTGTTCCGTTAGTCATTTTCTTATTCCTCTCTTCTGTTTTTTTATCTATAGAATTAGTGTAAATTTACAAAATTTCTGCATTTTTTTGTCCATCACTAAATCTTAGTTTTATTTTATCTCCTGTATTCAATTGTTTTGAACTTTTTATAATCTTATTATCTGTTTCTACAATTGAATATCCTCTTGTTAGTGTTTTTAATGGACTTAGTGCATCTAATTTTGATATTAATTCTATATATTTTGTTTTTTCTTCTTTTTGTTTGATTTTTATTGTATTTTCTAATCTTTTTATATAATTGTCTATTCTTAAATAATTATCATTTATATTTCTAGTTGGTTCTTTAAATACTCTGCTGTTCATACATTTTTCGTATCTAAGTTTCATTATTTCAACTTTTTTTACTAATGACATTCTTAATCTATTTTGATATACATTTATTTTTTGTTTTATTTCATATATATCCGGAACAGCAAGTTCTGCTGCTGCAGATGGTGTTGGTGCTCTTAAGTCTGCTACAAAGTCTGATATAGAAAAGTCTGTTTCGTGTCCTACTGCAGAAATTATTGGTAATTTAGAATTATAAATTGCATGTGCTACTATTTCTTCATTAAATGGCCATAGGTCTTCTAATGAACCTCCTCCTCTAGCAAGTATTAAAACATCTGCTAAATTATTTTCATTCATAAATCTAATACCATCTGCAATTTTTTCTGCTGCCCCTTCTCCTTGAACTGGAACAGGGTATAATCTTATTTGTACATTTGAATTTCTACGTGTACTTACATTTATTATATCTCTTATTACAGAACCTGTTTGTGATGTTAATACTCCTATTACTTTAGGCATTAATGGGATTTTTTGTTTATGGCTTTCATCAAAATACCCTTCTTCATCTAGTCTTTGTTTTAATTCTTCATATTTTTTGTATAGAATTCCAACTCCATCTTCTTGCATTGCTTTTACATATATTTGATAAATTCCATCTCTTTCAAAAACAGATACTCCACCTAAGACAAAAACTTTCATTCCATCTTTTGGCATAAAATCTAATTTTTGTGCATAACTTTTGAACATTATGCATTTTATTAATGAATTTTCATCTTTTAAAGTGAAGTACATATGTCCTGTATAATGGTTTTTAAAGTTTGATATTTCACCTTTTATAAGAACATTGTTTAAATATTCATCATCTGCTATTTTATTTTTTATATAACTATTTAATTCGCTAACACTTATAGCCATATCTTCATAATTCATAAATTACATATCCTTTACTATGCTTGCTAAAACTCCATTTACGAAATTTTTAGATTTGTCTTCTCCATATTTTTTTGCAAGTTCAACAGCTTCGTTTATTGCTACTTTATATGGTGTTTCTGTATATTTGATTTCATAAATTGCAAGTTTTAAAACAGATAAATCCATTTTTGATATTCTGCCTAATTTCCAATCTGATTTTAAGTTGTTTTCAATATTTTTTAATATTTCTTGTTCATTTGCTTGAATTCCCAATACTGCATTTTTTATATATTTTTTTGCTTCTTGGTCTACTATGTTATTACTTTCAAAAAATAATTCTATTTGTTCTTCTAAATTATTGCTTTGTTGAATTTCTAAACTATATATTAATTTAAAAGCATTTTCTCTACTTATTGATCTATTCATTTCTTCTTTCCTTACCCTTTACATTTTGTCTATAAATTTTTTTGTTTTATCTTTTACTTCATCTTTATTTTGTTGTATATAATTTCCTACAAATGCACCTGCTAAAATTAGTAATATTCCAACTATTACTTCATATAATCTAGTTGCTAAAATTATAATTGCTACAATTACTCCAATAATTGCACCTTTGTATTTACTTAAAAAATTCTTTATATCTTCCATTTTTTTGCTTCCTTTCTATTTTATCTATGCTTGTTCTATTTTACGTTGTTTTTCTTGGACAGCTTTTTTTATTGTTATATTTACCTCTTTTACTTCTAAGTCTGCTGATTGTTTTACTTTTTCTTTTATTCTATTTTGTAAATCTACTGTTAAGTCTTTTATTATAGTTTCTGAACCAACTACTAAATTAACATATATATTTACATTATTGTTTTTATCTAGTTCAACTCTAGAAGATACATCTTTTGCTTCTTTATATTCTTTTGTTACTGCTTCTACTAAATTTTCTATTGTTTCTTTAGATATCATTAATTTTCCATTATCATTAGCAAGTAATACTCCTTGTTTATCTTTTTGCTCTTGTTTTGAAGTTGGGTCAAAGAATATACATCTTATTGATAATAAGATAAATACTACACTTACTCCTAAAATTATTCCTGATGATTTTTCTCCTATTAATAGTGCTTTTGCTAAATTTGCTACAACATTTGCATCTAGCCATCCAAATACTAATAAACATAATATAACTGACATTATTAATATTATATTTGAATATAATATTAGTGTGATTTTTTCTATAATTTTCATTTTCTTTACCTCTCTTTTTTCTTTTTGTTTTTTTATTATTCTTTATCTTCTTTGTTTTCTTCTACTTGTTCTACTGGTTTTTCTTCAGATTTTTTAGCAACATCTGTATTTACACCTTGCACGTGTACATTTACTTCTTCTACTTTAAATCCTGTCATACTTTCAACTGCTTTTTTTACTCTATTTTGAATTTCAAAAGCAACATCTGGAATTCTTGAACCATATTCAACTATAATATTTACATCTATTTTTGCAGTAGTTTCTGTTTTATCAACTTTTATTCCTTTTGCCATATTTTTCTTTCCACTAAATACTTCTGAAATGCCTCCTGCAAAACCTCCTGCCATTCCAGCTACACCTTGTACCTCAGATACTGCTACACCAGCAATTACTGCGATAACATCTGTTGATATTTCTATTCCGTTTTCCTCTTCTTTAACATCTTCTTTTATTTTTTGTTCATTTTCTTGATTTACTTTTTCTTCACTCATGAAAATACCTCCTTTTATATCTTGTTTTCTCCTCTATTTTTAGCAAGAAAAAAAGATATACTTATTTATGTTATAAGTATATCAATTTTTGGTATTTTTTACAACCTTTTTTATTCAAAAACTTCAAATTCTTCTATACTATTTCCTCTTAAGAAATCTCCAATACTCATTCTCTTTGCATTTTCACCTTGAATCTCCAAAACCTTCAAGATTCCATCTTTGGTTTTTATGAAAAGTCCTTCTTTAGGATTTGATAAAATCACAGTTCCATTTCTTAATATTTCTATATTATCTGCAATAATTTCATCTTGTTTTGCAATATCAACTTTCCAAAATTTTATTTTCTTTTCATCTAAAAATGTATATGCTCCCATAATAGGATTTAACCCTCTTACTAGATTTTTTATGTTTTGAGCTGTTTGTTCACCCCAATTAATTTTTGACATTTCTTTATTTAACATTGGAGCCATAGTAAAATCTTCTCCTTGTTTTTCTCTAGGAGCTGTTCCATCTTCTATTTGTTTTAAAGTTTCTACTAATAATTTCCCACCTATTTTAGAAAGTCTATCCCATAATTCTCCTGTTGTTTCATCTTCTCCAATTTCTACTTTTTCTTTTAAAATCATATCTCCTGTGTCCATTCCAACATCCATATACATTGTTGTAACACCGGTTTCTTTATCTCCATTTAAAACCGCCCATTGAATTGGTGCTGCGCCTCTATATTTTGGAAGTAATGAACCATGTACATTTATACATCCATATTTAGGAATTTCTAATATTTCTTTTGGTAATATTTTTCCATATGCTACTACGCAGATTACGTCAGAATTTAAGCTTTTTATTTTTTCTATAAACTCTTCATTTTTTCTTACTTTCTCTGGTTGATAAACGGTTAATCCCTTTTCTAATGCAAATTCTTTTACTGGAGATGCTACCATTTTCATTCCTCTTCCTTTTGGTTTATCTGGATTTGTAACAACTCCTAAAATTTCATAATTAGCATTGTAAACCGCTTCTAAACTCTCTCTTGCAAAATCTGGTGTACCCATAAATAATATTCTCAACATTGTTAAACCTCCTAATTTTCTGGTTCTACATACTCTAAAGTACCAGGCAAAATTTTATCAATAAAAACTTCACCATTTAAATGATCTACTTCATGGCAAATTGCTTGAGCTAATAACTCTTTGGCTTTTACTCTCATTCTTTTACCAGTTCTATCTGTATATTCAGCCACAACTTCTTCTGGTCTAACAACTTTTGCAAATTTATTTGGGAAACTTAAGCATCCCTCTTCTACTTCTCTTTCTCCTTTTGTTTTTAAAACAACTGGATTAATTAAAACAATTGGACCATTATCATCATAAATATCTATTACAACAAGTCTTTTTAAAATTCCAACTTGAACTGCAGCTAAACCTACACCATTATATTTATGCATTGTTTCTATCATATCATCTATTAATATTTGTAGTTTGTCATCTATTGTTTCAACTTCTCTTGATTTCTTTTTTAAAATCTCGTCTCCTTCTAGTCTTAAATTTCTAATAGCCATTTTTACTCCTCCTTTTTCTTTATTAACTCATATTATTTGGATTAACATCTATTGTTATTTTTGTATTTTTATAATTTTTTTGATATATTTCTTTTAATGTATCATTAAAGATTTTGTTTGCTTCTTCTGTCATATTTCCTTTTATGATAATTCTCCATCTATATTTATTTTGTATTTTATCTATTGGTGATGGCATTGGCTTAAAGATATTGAATTGTTCTTTATCTATTTTGTCTTTTAATTTTTCAAATATCTCTTGTGATACTTTCTTAATTTCATCTTCATTTGTACTATTAAATCCAATTACTATTATATCGCAAAATGGTGGATATTTCAACTGTTTTCTTAATGCTATTTCTGTTTCATAAAATTTATCATAATTTTGTTTTTGTGCTTCTTGTATACTAAAATTTTCTGGATTATAGGTTTGAATTATAACTTTTCCTGGCAAATTTTCTCTACCAGCTCTTCCTGCGACTTGGGTTAAAATTTGAAATGTTCTTTCTGTTGCTCTATAATCATCTATATTTAGAGAACTATCAGCAGCAATTACACCAACTAAAGTTACTTTTGGAAAATGATGTCCTTTTACTACCATTTGAGTTCCTATTAATATATCAATATCTTCATTTTTGAATTTATTTAATATCTCTTCATGTGAATTTTTCTTTGTTACTGTGTCGACATCCATTCTAATTGTTTTTGCTTGTGGAAATTGCTTATGAATTTCTTGTTCTAGTTTTTGTGTTCCTGTTCCAAAATATCTTATTTTATCACTGCCACATTCTGGACATATTTTTACTAGTTTTTCTTCATAACCACAATAATGACATTTTAATTTATTTTCGTAACTATGATATGTCATGCTTATATCACAATTTTTGCATTTAACAGTATACCCACAATTTCTGCACATTATAAATGTTGAATAACCTCTTCTGTTTAAAAATAGAATTGTTTGTAATTTATTTTTCAAATTTTCTTCTATTGATTGATATAAATCCATACTAAGCATTGATCTATTGCCATTTGCTAATTCCTGTTTTAAATCTACAATTTCTACCTTTGGAAGAGCTGAATTATTTGCTCTTTTTGTTAATTCTAATAGTGTTATTTCATTCTTTTCTTTTGCTTTATAATATGTTGTTAAATCTGGTGTTGCACTTCCTAAAACTAAAGGAATGTTATCTTCTTTTGCTACTTTTTTTGCTATTTCTTTTGCATTATATTTAGGTGTTGATTCTGATTTATATGAACTATCGTGTTCCTCATCTATTATTATAATACCAAGATTTTTTATTGGAGCAAATATTGCAGACCTTGCTCCTATTACAATTTTGGCTTTTTCTTCTTTTATTCTTTCCCATTCATCATGTCTTTCACCAATTGATAATTTACTGTGTAAAACTGCAATTTGTTCTTTTCCAAATCTTGCGATAAATCTATCTAACATTTGTGGTGTTAGCGATATTTCTGGTACTAATACAATTGCCGTTTTATTATTTTCTATTGCTTCTTGTATTAATTGTAAATACACTTCTGTTTTCCCTGAGCCTGTTACACCATATAATAAAAACTCTTCAAATTGATTTTGTTGCATTGCATTTTGAACTTTTCTAAAAGCGTTTTCCTGTTCTTCTGTTAGCTTTAATTTTTGATTTTGTTCTATATTTTTATTTATTAATGGATTTCTGTCAATTTTCTTTTCTGTGATTTCTAAATATCCATTTTTTACTAATGTATTTACAATTGCTCTTGAACAATCTGTAAATGCCTCTATTTCAGTTACTGTACAACCCTCATTGGATTTCACAAAATTTAATATTCTTTTTTGTTTTTCTGATTTTATCTTTCCTGCTTCTATACAAAATAATATCTCATCATATTCTTTTTTTAAATATACAACATTTATTTTTTTGTCTTGAATTCGATTATTAACATTTTTTGTTCTTGTTCCAGGTGTTTGCATTAATTTTATACATTCAGAAATATTACAAAAATATCTATTTGCCATCCAATTTGCCATTTCAATTTGCTTATCTGTTAGACCTGTTTCTACTTTAGCTATATCTTTAATTTCAAATTGTGATTTTTCTTTTATTTTTACTACATGTGCTTCTTCTAGATTTTTCATTTTTCCAAATGGTACTAGCACTTTTGTTCCAACAAAGACCATATCTTGATATTCTTCTGGAATGTTATAATCAAAGGTTCTATTTAATTTTTTTGCTGAACTATTTATTATTACTTCTGCTACCAATTTTTTCTCCTTTTGTCTCTTTTTTCGTGATTTTATTTTACTATATTTTTTGATTTTAAGCAAGATTATTTTTTCCAACATAAAAAGTGTCGATTTTATTTTCGACACTTTTTTATATTACTTATTTTCCGTAGTAAGCTCTTAAATACATATCTTTTATTTCACTTATTAATGGATATCTTGGATTTGCTCCTGTACATTGGTCATCAAAGGCTTGCTCGCACATTGCATCTAATCTATCTAAGAAATCTTTTTCATCTGGTACATAGTCTTTAATTGTTTTTTTGATTCCTATTTTTTCTTTTAATTCATCAATTGCTTTTATTAAATTATCAACTTTTTCTTGATCTGTATTTCCACCTAATTTTAAAGCATCTGCAACTTGTGCATATCTATTTAATGTATGCGGATGATCATATTGTGGGAATGTTCCCATTTTTGTTGGTACTTCTTCTGAATTAAATCTTATAACTTCATCTATTAATAATGCATTTGCTATTCCATGTGGTACGTGATGGAAAGCTCCTAATTTATGTGCCATTGAATGACATACTCCTAAAAATGCATTTGCAAAAGCCATTCCTGCCATTGTTGAAGCATGAGCCATTTTTTCTCTTGCTTCTACATCATTTTGACCATTTTCATAAGCTCTTGGTAAGTATTCAAAAATTACTTTTAATGCTTCTATTGCTAATCCATCTGTAAATTCTGTTGCCATCATTGATGCATAAGCTTCCAAAGCATGAGTTACTGCATCAATTCCTGAAGCAGAAGTTAGTCCTTTTGGAGCACTCATCATCATATTTGTATCAACTATTGCCATTTTAGGTAATAATTCATAATCAGCTAATGGATATTTTGTACCAGTTTTATCATCTGTTATAACTGCAAATGGTGTAACTTCTGAACCTGTTCCTGATGATGTTGGTATAGCTATAAAATATGCTTTATCTCCCATATGTGGAAATGTATATACTCTTTTTCTTATGTCCATAAATCTCATTGCCATATCCATAAAATCAACTTCTGGATGTTCATACATTACCCACATTATTTTAGCAGCATCCATTGCTGAACCTCCACCTATTGCTATTATGCAATCTGGTTCAAAGTCTCTCATTGCTTTTGTTCCTTCTTCTGCACAGCTTAATGTTGGGTCTGGTTCAACATCAAAAAATGTTGTATGTTCTATTCCAAGTTCATCTAATCTATCTGTTACACATTTTGTATAACCATTTTTATAAAGGAATGTATCTGTTACTATAAATACTTTCTTTTTATTCATTACATCTTTTAATTCTTGCAAAGCTACTGGTAGACATCCTCTTTTTATATATACCTTTTCAGGTGCTCTAAACCAAAGCATATTTTCTCTCCTCTCTGCTACCGTTTTTATATTTATTAAATGTTTTATTCCTACATTTTCTGCAACTGAATTTCCACCCCATGAACCACATCCTAAGGTTAATGATGGATTTAATCTAAAGTTATATATATCACCTATTCCACCTTGAGAAGCTGGTGTATTTACTAATATTCTGCAAGTTTCCATTCTGTTTTCAAATTTATTTAATTTTTCTTGTTCTTTTATTGTGTCTATATAAATTGAAGCAGTATGTCCATGTCCTCCATCGCAAATTAGTGTATTTGCTTCTTCTATTGCTTCTTCAAAAGTTTTTGCTTTATACATTGCAAGTACTGGAGATAATTTTTCATGAGCAAATTCTTCTGAACTGTCTACATTTTCAACTTCTCCTATTAATATTTTTGTACTTTCTGGAACTTCAACATCTGCAAGTTTTGCTATTGTATAAGCTGTTTGCCCTACTATTTTTGCATTTAAAGAACCATCTATAATTATTGTTTTTCTAACCTTTTCAATTTCTTCATCATTTAAGAAATAGCATCCTCTTTCTTTGAATTCTTCTTTAACTTTATCATATATAGAATCCATTACTATTACTGATTGCTCTGAAGCACATATCATTCCATTATCAAATGTTTTTGAATGAATTATTGAATTTACCGCTAATACTATGTTTGCTGATTCGTCAATTATTGCTGGTGTATTTCCTGCACCTACTCCCAATGCTGGCTTTCCACTTGAATATGCTGCTTTTACCATTCCTGGTCCACCTGTTGCTAAAATTGTATCTGATTTACTCATTAACATATTTGTTAATTCTAAAGATGGAACATCAATCCATGAAATTATACCTTCTGGTGCTCCTGCCTCAACTGCTGCCTCTAATACAATTTTTGCTGCTTCTATTGTACATTTTTTAGCTCTTGGATGAGGGCTAATTATTATTGCATTTCTAGTTTTTAATGCTATTAATGTTTTAAATATAGCTGTTGAAGTTGGATTTGTTGTTGGTATAACTGCTGCTATAATTCCTATTGGCTCTGCTATTTTTTTAATTCCAAAAGCTTTGTCTTCTTCTAATACACCACATGTTTTAGCATTTTTATATTTGTTGTAGATGTATTCTGATGAAAAGTGATTTTTTATTACTTTATCTTCAACCACTCCCATTCCAGTTTCTTCTACTGCTAATTTTGCAAGTAGTATTCTTGCTTGGTTAGCTGCTAATGCTGCTTTGAAGAAGATTTTATCTACTTCTTCTTGAGAATATTTAGCAAATTCTTTTTGAGCTTTTTTCGCTCTTGCGATTGCTTTTTCTAAGCTTTCGCTGTCATTTACGATATCATAATTTTTCAAATCAGTACCTCCATAAATATATTTCCAATTACATATTAACATTAATAAAAAAAGTGTGCAACTGTTTTTTTTATTTTGTGACTCTTAGCAAATAAATTTTAATAGCTTGTGGGGTGAAATATGTTGAAATTATTACTTTTTCGGCTCAATACATAATTTAAGAAAATCTAAATTAATTTTTCGGGACCCTTTCACTT
>ERZ772819.912-NODE-912-length-24620-cov-8.922858_pt1 | contig 24620 bp, 20 predicted proteins | sample MGYA00580860_ERZ772819 | MGnify/ENA primary metagenome ERZ772819 (study PRJEB29015, sample SAMEA2737683) | human gut metagenome | biome: human gut; feature: human-associated habitat; material: faeces | place: China | collected 2012 ...
AAGGTTGCTCGATACAAAGCGAAGGCCGGAGAGCAGCAATACAAAGATAACCGCCGCAACAGCCGCCGACAGTACAAGCGGTTGGAAGTTTATTCCTTCATCAACTATGTGGAAGAATGGTTCGCCAAGGGTTGGTCACTGGACGCCAGTGTTGGAAAAGCACTTAAATCCGGAAAGTTCCATCGAGGGCAGATAGTTTGTACCAAAACCCTATACAACTATGTGGACAATGGGTTGATCGGGATCAAAAACATTGATCTGCCAGAGAAGTTAAAACGCAACACAAAGAAGGAAAAAGTGCGAAAACACAAGCGGGTTCTTGGCGACAGCATTGAATTGCGCCCTGAAAGCGTGGAATTGCGGGAGGAATTTGGTCACTGGGAAGTGGATACCGTCTTGGGCAGCAAATATGAGGATGAGCCCTGCACCGTAACGATGACAGAAAGAAAAACTCGTAATTCCATCTGGATCAAGGCAGCTAATCACACGGCTGACGCGGTTCAAGAGGCAATTCAAAGCATTATGGACTACTTTGGAATTAAGGCATCTACTGTTTTCAAGAGTGTTACCGGAGATAATGGATCTGAATTTGCAAGGCTGGCAGAATTGGCATCCCAAGGCACCAGTGTTTACTTTACCCATCCGTATTCATCCTAGGAAAAGGGCATAAATGAATGCCACAACAGACTGCTGCGCAGATTCATTCCCAAGGGTGTCAGTATGGCAGGGTACTCGATAGAAGACATTGCTTACATGGCCGATTGGGCCAATACGCTGCCGAGAAAAATCCTGGGCTACCGGACACCGGAGGAGCTGTTTGACGAAGAACTGGACCGAATCTACGCCATCTGAGCGCCGGCTGCGGTTTGTTCTTCCTTTATTTTTCACGATAAATGCAACCTTTTCGTACTGTTGTATTTACTTGGAGAATTTACGTTTTTTAATTATAAAATACAATCAGCCACCGTAGGAGGAGGTTATGCCAAAATATTCCTCAAGCGTTAAGCCGCTGTCAAATATTTTTTTGGCGCTTTCGACTCCGACATATCTGTAATGCCACGGCTCGTACATATATCCGGTAATAGACTCCTTACCCTCGGGGTAGCGCAGAATAAATCCGTACTTATAAGCGTTGGCGGCAAGCCATTTTGCTTCTGCTGTGTTTTTGAATCGGTAGTCGGCATAATTGATATCAAACGCAAGACCTGTCTGATGCTCGGAATATCCGGGGCGGGCGGAATACCTGTCCGCCGCCTTTGCACCGTCGCGCCTTACATAGCTGTTATAAAGGCTTTTCTGAACGGTGTAGCTTCTAAAGCCCGAGCAGACCCACATTTTAAGATTTTGCTCCGCCTTTGCGGCGGCAAACATCTTATCGAGTGCGGCTTTAGCCTCGGGGTTTACACCGGGGTTGTAATTCTGCGGCAGGGGATAGGTCTTGTTGACTATGAGTATTCCGTCCATATATGTCATTTCGACCTTTACGGGCTCATTAACGGTCACTTTAAATTCTGCTTTTATATCGGGATTATCGACCGAGGTGACGGTAACGACGCAGCTTCCCGCGTTTTTGGCGGTTATATTTCCGTAATTGTTGACTGTAGCAACCGCGATATTGCTTGATTCCCATTTTTCCGCCTTGTTTGAGGCGTTGACGGGGGACATGGTTACGATAGGCATAAATCTGTCGCCCACAGTAAGCGTTCTTTCATATGCACTGAGCTTGATTCCGTCTACATGGACGATTTCATGCTTTGGCGGCTCTGAAGACTCTGCAGATTCCGTCTGCTCCGACGAAGCTTCGGAAGCAGCGCCCGCAGCAGTTAGGGAATCGCTTGAAGTATCACTCACTGTGCTCTTAACGGGCACTGAGGACTGGGATATTCTGTCGGTTTCTTTATTTGTTCGGCACGCGGCAAGAGCCGAAATCACTAATAAAGCCGCGAATAAAGCTGAAAGCCTTTTCATGTAAATCACCCTGTTACAATAATAGCATACCTATATTTATTTTACAATAAATAATTGCAAAAAAACGGAAGGCGCGCGAAATGTCGAAAAAAGGGTGCGAGCTGCAGCAGAGCCTGTCGGAATCGGGTGTAAATTTTAAATTTGTCGTAATCGGTATTAACAGTGGATTGTCGGTAATAATATTTCCGGTGATCAGATGATAATAACAATTACGCGCACAATTATTCTTTATATTTTCGTGACCCTGGGAATAAGGCTCATGGGAAAGCGGCAGATAGGGGAGATGCAGCCGAACGAGCTTGTTGTCACTCTGCTTATTTCCGAAACAGCCGCCATTCCGCTTCAGGACACCACTCAACCTATCTTAAACGGCTTGGTTGCCATTTTTGTGCTTGTGATACTGGAAATCATGATTTCAGTTTTGTCTATGAAGAGCAGATTTATGCGCAAGATAATGAACGGAAAATCCGCAGTCATAATTAAAAACGGTGTCATAGATCAGCAGATGATGAAAAGTGTCAGAATGACGGTGCTTGACCTTGTGGAGCTGCTGCGCGGTCAGGATGTTTTCGATATATCCACAGTGGCGTTTGCGGTGCTTGAGGTCAACGGCAATTTAAGCGTACTGCTGAAATCCGCCGAACAGCCCGCCACGGTCGCCGATTTGAAGATAGAAAAGAAAAAGGCGCTGCTGCAGCTGCCGGTTATAAGTGATGGAAAAATAGTTAAGGAATCTCTTGACTTTGTAGGGGCCGATGAAAAGGATATCCGCAAAAAGCTTAAAGGGGATAATGTTGCGGATGTCTTCCTTATGACGATGGACAGGGAAGGCAATCACAATATTATAAAGCGGAGGGAAAAGAGATGAAACGATTGATACCCGCCGCAATACTCTTGGCTGTTGTGCTTATTTCCTATTTCGGAAGCCTTAAATATATTAACGACAGCTGTGCCGAAGCGGACCGATTGGCAGATAAATGCGAAGCCGAATACAGAAGTGGAAGAAACGCCGAGGAGGAGATAGAAAGGCTTAAAAAGCTTTGGGATAAAAAGGAGAAAATGCTTTCCTTTTTTGTGAATCATGCCGATATTGATAATATCGAACTGGAGCTTTCATCTCTTACTGTATTCGCCTCGGAAAAGGAGGACGCAATGTTTTACGACCATATTGAAAGCATGAGAACCATGCTGCACCAAATAAAGGAGGATACGGTGCTGAGTACGCACAGTGTATTTTAATGCCTGCCGAGCAATTCAAAAGTACCTTAACCCGAGCATGTCGGTGTAAACTTTTGAATTGTTCAGGTGCAAGGTTTTTGCGCAATTTTGCGAAAAAACCTTGCACTTTAAAAAGAATCACATTTTGATTCTTTTTAAAATCAGGCGACAATCAATGGATACTGACGGTCAAAACAAAGGTTTTGACCCATAAAATCGAGATTTTAACTCGATTTTATGTAATTGCATTTGCTAATGCAATTATTCAGCAGACATTATTTTAGAGTATCTTCACTGCCGAATGTAAAAAAATCCCCGCCGGATTCCTTAAAAATCTGACGGGGATAACGCATATTCCGGAAGATTATTTGACTATGGATTCTCCGGTCATTTCTTTAGGCTGGGTAAGACCCAAAAGCTTAATGATCGTCGGTGAAATATCGCAGAGTCTGCCGCCCTCACGCAGCTCGCACTGCTTACCGATTACCGCAAACGGAACGGGATTTGTTGTGTGTGCGGTAAATGGAGTGCCGTCCTCTGCCAGCATACGGTCGGCATTGCCGTGGTCGGCGGTAAGCAGCATTACGCCGCCCATTTTAAGGGTGCTGTCCTCTACTCTGCCAACGCAGGTATCCACCGTTTCAACCGCCTTTTCAGCCGCCTCGAACACACCGGTGTGACCTACCATATCGCAGTTTGCAAAGTTGAGTATTACAACGTCGTATTTACCCGATTCAATAGCGGCGCAAACCTTATCACAAACCTCGTTTGCGCTCATTTCGGGCTGTAAATCGTAGGTTGCAACCTTGGGGGAGGCAACCAGTATTCTGTCCTCACCCTCAAACTTAACCTCTCTGCCGCCGTTAAAGAAGAAGGTTACATGCGCATACTTTTCGGTTTCGGCAATGCGCAGCTGGGTCATGCCGTTGTTTGCCAAAAACTCGCCTAAGGTGTTATTAAGCTCCTCAGGCTTAAACGCAACCTCAACGTTCGGCATAGAAGCGTCATACTGGGTCATACAAACATAAAATACCTTTTGTCTGCCGCCCTTGCGCTCAAAGCCCGCAAAATCATCATCCACAAAGGTGCGGGTTATCTCTCTTGCTCTGTCGGGGCGGAAATTGAAGAATATAACGCTGTCGCCGCTTTTTATTCTTTCTGTACCCGAAATTACGGTCGGGAGCACAAATTCATCTGTAATGTGCTTGCCCTCTTCGTCAATTTCGGTGTAGGATTTACGAACAGCCGCAGCCGCGTCGTCAGCCTGAACGCCCTCGCCGTAAACCAGTGCGGCATACGCCTTGCCTACGCGCTCCCAGCGGTTATCGCGATCCATTCCGTAAAATCTGCCCATGACCGTGGCAAGCTTGCCTACGCCTATTTCTTTTAATTTAGCGTTTAAGGTGTCAATGTAATCCGCAGCGCTTGCGGGCGGCACATCGCGGCCGTCAAGCAGGGCATGAACATAAACACGGTTAAGACCGTTTTTCTTTGCAAGCTCCAAAAGCCCGTAAAGGTGCTCAATATGGCTGTGAACGCCGCCGTCGGATAAAAGCCCCATTAGGTGCAGTGCGCTGTCGTTTTTCTTGCTGTTCTCAATCGCGTCTAAAAACGCCCTGTTTTCAAAAAAGTCGCCGTCTTTAATCGATTTTGTAATGCGGGTCAGCTCCTGATAAACGATTCTGCCCGCACCGATATTGGTGTGACCTACTTCGCTGTTGCCCATCTGACCGTCCGGCAGACCTACATCCATACCGGAAGCACCTATCTGCGTGGTGGGCCACTCGGCGAAAATTTTATCAAGCCGAGGGGTTTTGGCGGCTTTAATGGCGTTGCCCTTTGTCTCGGGGTTTATGCCGAATCCGTCCATTATGGTTAAAACAACGGGTTTTTTCATTTGCTTTGCTCCTAAAAAATTATTTGCTTGCCGCCTTAACGATTACCGAAAAATCCTCTGCCTTTAATGAAGCGCCGCCGATGAGTCCGCCGTCAACATTCATCTTGGCAACCAGCTCGTCGCAGTTTTTGGCGTTCATAGAGCCGCCGTACTGAATGGTAACAGAGTTTGCAGCCTCTTCGCCGTAAGCCTCGGCAATAGCGGCGCGGACATAGCCGTTGCCCTCGTCTGCCTGCTCTGCGGTAGCTGTAACGCCGGTGCCTATAGCCCAAACAGGCTCGTATGCGATAATTATATTCTTAAGCTGCTCCTTTGAAATATTGGTAAGCGCCATCTTGGTTTGGAATTTAAGCAGCGTTTCGGTGTAGCCGAGCTCTCTCTGCTCAAGGGTCTCGCCCACGCAAACGATTGCGGTAAGACCTGCGTTTACGGCTGCAAGTGTACGAAGATTTACAGTCTGATCGGTCTCGCCGAAATACTGTCTTCTCTCGCTATGACCTACTACCACATATTTAACGCCGCAGTCCGTCAGCATTTTAGCCGAAACCTCGCCCGTGTAAGCTCCGCTTTCCTTAAAGTGAACATTTTCGGCGCCTATTTCAATGTTTGAGCCCTCGGCTGCGGCAACAGCTGCGGCAATATCAACGAAAGGTACGCAAAGCACTACCTTGCAGTCAGCGCCGGCTACAAGCGGTTTCATCTCGTTTATAAGCGCGGTGGTCTCCGCCGGTGTTTTGTTCATTTTCCAGTTGCCGGCGATAACCGCGGCTCTTTTTGCTTTATCCATTTTAAAATCTCCTTTTATATTACACACTTCAAGGCTTGCACCGGGCAAGCCTTGAAAGAAAGTTAATTATTTATCATTAAGTGCGGCAATGCCGGGAAGCTCCTTGCCCTCAAGGAATTCAAGAGAAGCGCCGCCGCCTGTGGAAATATGGGTCATCTTATCGCCGTAGCCGAGTGTGTTAACGGCTGCTGCAGAGTCACCGCCGCCTATAATTGTTACGGCGTCGGTCTCGGCAAGGCTCTTTGCGACTGCAATAGTGCCTGTTGCCAAGGTCGGGTTCTCAAATACGCCCATAGGTCCGTTCCAAACAACGGTCTTTGCATTCTTCACTTCGTTTGCGAAAAGCTCCGAAGTCTTCGGTCCTATATCAAGACCCTCGTAATCAGCGGGAATCTTGTCGGCGTCAACCGTTTTAACCTCGATCGGTGCGTCAATCGGATCCGGGAAATGATCGGCTATATTGCAGTCAACCGGCAGAAGAATCTTAACGCCCTTCTCGTCAGCCTTTTTGAGCATATCGCGGCAGTAGTCGATCTTCTCGGTATCGAGCAGCGACTTACCAACGCCGTAGCCCTTAGCGGCTAAGAAGGTGTAAGCCATACCACCGCCGATAATAAGGGTATCAGCCTTATTAAGCAGGTTTTCAATAACCGAAAGCTTATCGGCAACCTTTGCGCCGCCGAGAATGGTAACAAACGGACGAACCGGGTTTTCAACAGCGTCGCCGAGGTATTTAAGCTCCTTACCGATAAGATAACCGGCAACAGCCTCCTTCACATAGGAAACAACGCCGACGGTTGAGCAGTGCGCTCTGTGAGCGGTGCCGAATGCGTCGTTAACAAAAATATCAGCCAAGGAACCGAGCTCCTTTGAGAACTCTTCGCCGTTCTTGGTCTCTTCCGCGCGGTAGCGTGTGTTCTGAAGCAGAACTACATCGCCGTCATTCATAGCGGCAACCGCAGCCTTGGCATTTTCACCTACGACATTATCATCAGCGGCAAAAACAACCTCTTTGCCGAGCAGCTCTGATAAGCGCTTTGCAACGGGAGCGAGAGAAAGCTCAGGCTTGGGCTCGCCCTTCGGCTTACCGAGGTGTGAGCAGAGAATAACCCTGCCGCCGTCGGCAATAAGCTTTTTGATTGTGGGGAGCGCCGCGATTATGCGGTTTTCGTCGGTAATAACGCCGTTTTTAAGCGGTACATTAAAATCGCAGCGAACAAGAACCTTTTGACCCTTTACGTTAATGTCGTCAACGGTTTTTTTGTTAAGAGCGTTCATTAAAAAACATCCTTTCAAATATGTGTAAAACATTATACTTTTATTTTACCACATTTTTCTGATTTTTCAATATTTATTTTATCCCGCACCGTAAAATTTAGCCGAGATCTTCCCATTTATAATTGTGCAGCTGACCGAAATTACTGAGCTCCGGGTAATTCCACTGCCGTAGCGCCTCGTAAACCGCGATTGCAACCGAGTTTGAAAGGTTAAGGCTGCGTATTTCGCCCTGCATGGGTATTCGCACGCACCTTTCGGGATTTTTTATGAGCAGCTCCTCGGGCAGACCCTTTGTCTCCTTGCCGAATAAAAGGTAGCAGTTATCAGGATAATTTACATCAGAATGTGTCTGCCTGCCCTTCGTGGTGAAATAAAAATAAGTGCCGTCATTCTTTTCAAAAAAATCCGCAAGACTGTCATAATAGGTAATATCAAGGTATTTCCAGTAATCAAGCCCCGCGCGTTTCAGCTTTTTATCATCTATTGTAAACCCCATAGGTCCTACAAGGTGCAGCCTTGCCCCCGTAGCGGCGCAGGTGCGCGCCACATTGCCCGTATTTTGCGGTATTTCGGGCTCCACTATAACAATATTAAGCCTTGGCATATGCTTTTTCCTCCGTCTTAATATTATTTTCGCGGTTTTTCTCGGCAAGATCCGCCCGCGCGTTTGCAAGCATAAGCTTTATTCGGTTTTCTTGGTTTACCTTTGACGCGCCCGAATCGTAGTCAATAGCCACAATATTCATATCGGGGTTTTTCTCCTTAAGCGGCTTCATCATGCCCTTGCCGCATATGTGGTTCGGCAGGCAGCCGAAGGGCTGGGTGCACACTATATTGTGCACGCCCTCGTCGTTTAATTCCAGCATTTCGGCGGGCAATAACCAGCCCTCGCCCATTTTTGTGCCGAAGCCCATAAAATCCTTTATCAGGTTCATGGTGTGCGCAATGGGAGTCGGCGGGGTGAAATTGCCGTCCGTTTTCATCAGTTCGATTATTTCGTTCTGCTGCTTTTGCAGATAACCGAATACGAAATTAAGCACAGGCTTTCTGATCTTATGTAATCCGTAAAGCTCAATGTCCGAAATATTTGAAACTATGCAGTACATAAAGAAATCCAAAAGCCCCGGCACTACGACCTCTGCGCCCTCGTCAATTAAAAACTGCTCAAGGTTATTGTTGCCGAGAGGGGAATATTTTACATATATTTCTCCAACTACGCCGACTTTTACCTTTTCCTCGTTTTCGCGCGGTATTTCCGCAAAGCGCGAGAGTATCATTTTGCAGTTTTGCTTAACTTTTTTAAATGATATACCCTCTGTCTGCATTTTGTTTGCAAGCAGCGCCGTCAGCTCGTTCGCTAAGCTTTCAGTCTGCCCCTTGTTTTTTTCATACGGCTTGCACTGGTTTACCAGGCTTAAAAGCATATCGCCGTAAATTATACCGTAAAACAGCCTGTGCAGCATAGGCAGGGTAAGCTTAAAGCCGGGGTGGCTTTCAAGCCCGGCAAGATTTAATGATATAACGGGTATATAGCCGTAGCCCGCGCGCTCAAGCGCCTTTCTTAAAAGGAAAATATAGTTTGAAGCACGGCAGCCGCCGCCCGTTTGGAAAAGTATGAGCGCGGTTTTGTGCGGGTCGTATTTGCCGGAATTGAGCGCGTCAATAAACTGCCCGATAACCAAAATTGCGGGGTAGCAGGTGTCGTTATGCACATATTTAAGCCCTGTTTCTATAATTCTGTGCCCCGAGGTTTCAAGCAGTTCCATTTTGTAGCCGTAATCTTCAAATATCTTTAAAAATATTTTAAAGTGGCGCGGCAGCATATTGGGCACAAGTATTGTGTACTCCTTGCGCATTTCCTCTGTAAATGGTATGTACTTACGCTCTTCCACTGCCGTCACTCCTTTCGTTAAGCGCGCCTATAAGCGAGCGCAGCCTTATTTTTACCGCGCCGAGGTTGGTTATCTCGTCAATTTTAATTTGGGTGTAAAATTTGCCACGGCTCTCTAAAATTTCGCGTACCTCGTCTGTTGTAATAGCGTCCACCCCGCACCCGAAGGACACTAGCTGCACAAGCTCGGTGTCCTTATGCTCTGCGGCGTAGCGCGCCGCGCGGTAAAGCCGTGCGTGGTAGGTCCACTGATTTAATACCTTTACGGTGAAAGGCTCTGCAAGGCGGAAAACGCTGTCCTCGCTCACCACAACAAACCCGAGGGTATTGGCAAGCTTATCAATTCCGTGACCTATTTCCGCGTCTATATGGTAGGGTCTGCCCGCCAAAATCATAATGCGCCTGTTGTTTTCCTGCGCGAATTTAAGCGCCCGCGCGCCCTCTTCTCTTACGGCGTTCATATATTCGGCGTATCTTTCAAGACCGTATTCAACCGCCGCCCTAACTTCGGATTTTGTAATTCCCTCATAAAATTTGCCGAGGTAATTATAAAGCTCCTTTGCAAGCTCCTTTTTACTGTTTATATTAAGGTAGGGGTATAAAAATTTAACCCTTTTCAGCTCCTCAACATTGCCGTTTAAAAGCTCGGAATAATAGGCTACAACGGGGCAGTTGTAGTGATTATCGGTCATTTTTTCGTCCATATTGTAGGTAAGGCAGGGGTAGAAAATCGCGTCAACACCGTCCGAAATCAGCGTTTCAATATGCCCGTGCATTATCTTTGCGGGGTAGCACGCCGTATCCGAGGGAATAGAAAACTGCCCTTTTTCGTAAATTCGGCGGGTTGACATGGGCGATACTTTCACATTAAAGCCGAGCTTTGTAAACACCGCGTGCCAAAGCGGTAAAAGCTCGTACATACCAAGAGCCAGCGGCATACCCACCGTTCCGCGTTTTCCCTCTTCCGATTTAAGGCTTGTAAGGTAATTCCGCTTAAATTCATAAAGGTTCGGCAGCTGCTCGCCCGCAGTCGCTTTACCCAGTCCCTTTTCGCACTGGTTGCCGGAAATAAACTTCTTACCGTCGCCGAATGAGTTCACCGTAAGCCTGCAATGATTTGTGCAGCCCTGACATACCGCCGACTTTGCCGTGTGTGTAAAGGTTTTTAAAGCCTCGGGCGAAATAATACCCGATTTCTCGCATTTTTTAGAATAAAGCGCCGCGCCGTAAGCCCCCATAAGCCCTGCTATTGAGGGGCGTATAACGTTATGTCCTATTTCTCTTTCAAAGGCGCGCAAAACCGCGTCGTTATAAAACGTGCCGCCCTGAACCACTATTTTTTCGCCTAATTCCGCGGCGGAAGATGCGCGAATAACCTTGTAAAGCGCGTTTTTAACAACACTTATCGAAAGCCCTGCCGATATATCCTCAACCGTTGCGCCGTCCTTTTGCGATTGCTTAACCGATGAATTCATAAACACCGTGCAGCGGCTGCCGAGGTCAACCGGCGCTTTTCCCTCTAATCCCTTTGCGGCAAAATCGGCTATTGTGTAGCCCATAGCCTTTGCAAAGGTTTCAAGAAACGAGCCGCAGCCCGAGGAGCACGCTTCATTTAACATTATGCTGTCAATAGCGCCGTTGCGTATTTTAAAGCACTTAATATCCTGCCCGCCGATATCGAGTATAAAGCCGACATCCGGCTCGAAATACTTTGCAGCTGTGTAGTGCGCTATGGTTTCAACAAGCCCCAAATCAACTGAAAAGGCATGCCTTATAAGCTCCTCGCCGTAGCCCGTTACCGCCGAGCCGGCAATAGTTACGCGGTCGCCGCATTTTTTGTAAATTTCGGTCAGCTGCTCGCGCACAATTTCAACGGGGTTGCCTTGGTTGGAAGCGTAGTACGAATAGAGTATCTCGTCATTTTCATCAAGCAGGCACAGCTTTGTGGTGGTAGAGCCGCAGTCTATACCGAGGTATGCTTTGCCGCTGTATTTTTCAATATCCGCGTTTTTAACCGATGATTCGGCATGGCGCTGTTTAAACTCGTTGTATTCTTCTTCATTTCTGAAAAGCGGCTTTAACCGCCCCTTGCCCGATGACACGCTTGCTGCGTTTTCAACAAGGCTTAAAAGCTTATCGGCAGTAAATACTTCGGGCTGCTGCTCTGCATAGTAAGAAGCGCCGAGCGCCACCGCAAACCGCGCGTATTCAGGGAATACCGCGTGCTCATCGTCCAATTCAAGGGTTTCCTTAAACCTTTGCCCCAAGCCCTTGCAATAATAAAGCGGGCCGCCTAAAAATAACACCTTGCCGTCAATTTTTCTGCCCTGCGCCAGTCCCGCTATGGTCTGGTTTACTACTGCTTGATAAATACTTGCCGCAACATCCTCTTTACGCGCGCCTTGGTTTAAGAGGGGCTGAATATCCGTCTTTGCAAAAACGCCGCAGCGCGAGGCGATGGGGTAAAGCCTGCCCGCGTTAAGACTTAGTTTATCAAGCTCGTCAACCGTTATGTTGAGCAGCGTTGCCATTTGATCAATAAACGCACCCGTGCCGCCCGCGCAGCTGCCGTTCATCCGCTCGTCTATGCCGCCCTTAAAGAAAATTATCTTCGCGTCCTCGCCGCCCAGTTCTATAACGCACGAGGTATCGGGTTCGCGCAGTTTTACCACCTGTGCCGTGGCAAAAACCTCCTGCACAAACGGTATATGCGCCGCCTCTGCAAGCCCTAAGCCTGCCGAGCCCGATATTGCCGCCTTTACCGCTTTATCGCCTGCAATTTCCTTTACAAGGCGCAAAAGCTCCGCCGTTTTTTCGCGCACCTGCGAAAAATGGCGCTCGTAGCGCTCAAGCAGTATTGTGTCGCCCTCTCGCAACACTATTTTTGCCGTGGTAGAGCCTATGTCTATTCCTAAAAACAACTCCGTTGCGGTGTTTTGTAACTCCATTGATTTTTCTGTCCTCCGCAAATTACTATCATATTATTATATAACATTTAAGTTAAAATTACAACAGCGGAAAATTGTAAAATTTCGGTGACTTTTCGGCTTCGCTTATAAGCACTCTTTAAGCGAAAAACCGCTTATTCAGCGGTTTTCAGTCTGTCACTGAATTTAAAAAATTGTTTTTGCGGAGGTAACGCCGCATTTTTCGTTTTTCCGGTGACACATGCGGCGGAAAAACACCTTAATAAGCGAAAAACCGCCGGATGAGCGGTTTTTCAAGGGCACTGGATGCTTAATAGTAAAACGGGATGCCACATTTGAAAAATGAATTGCAACAATTGTAAGTTAAACGCAAGTTTGTAAAATCAAATGCACGGTTTGTAAATGAAATGCAAGTTTTGTAAGCCAACTGCAACTTTTGTAAATAAAACGCAAGTGCTTTTTGCCTGTTTTTTCGCAAAAAAGGCGCACCAAACAAGAGGTATGCTAAAAAGGCGATTTTTTGAAAGCCAAAACGCTACCCCAAAAATGCACCACAATATAAAGGCATCCACCGAGCATTTAATTTTAGTTATCGTTTTAATAATCTCGGCTTCAAAATAACGCAATTAGGTTCTACCGGTGCTAAGCCGAGTTTTTCAAATAATTCCGTTCCGTGATGGAAAGCGAATGCTTCAAATGGGGACTTGTCGCCAAGCTTAGGGCGGCGGTAAGAATTGATGTGGTTCATCATACGGTCAATATCGGCTTGTGTTAATTTGTCAAAGGAATGACCTTTGGGAAGAATTCTTCGCACAAGTTCGTGGTTGTTTTCAATAGCACCCTTTTGGTACGGAGCGCCCGGATCGCAATAAAAGACGCTTGTTCTTTTCAGTCCGTCCGGTGTCATTTCAATCATTCTTGGATTGGAAAATTCAGAGCCCCTGTCTGTTAAAACCAGAGGAAAGAACTTTAGAAACAGTGTTCTGCCGAGTTTTAAGTACAGATAGTCAAACACATCAATAACCGATTGAGAAGTGTTTGCTTCCCTTAAATAAGCCAACATAAAGTTTGTATCGGTGAAATGGATGGTAAGCAATACCTTGCCACCGACAGTGCCAAGTACATAGTCCATTTGTACAGTGTTCACCTCAGGATTTTTAACTAAGTATTGTTGGTATTCGGTATAGCTTCTGCCAATATAACAACCACGGTCAACCTTAAATTCCTGTTTTTTCTTCCGTGGACGGTATCGAACCTTTCTCGGTAGATCTATGTTGCGAGCATCAAAGAAACCGTGGTCAATGTAGTTGTATAGCGTTTTTTCGCTACACATAAGCGTGTCGGCGTAGTTAATGTAGATTTGGTGAATGGATTGCCCTTGCAGTATTAAGGGTGTTACAAAGGCATTTAGACGATTTAATTCTTGCTCCGAAGTCAGTATTCCTCTGCGGGATTCAGAGATATGCGCCTGAGCTGTAGAATGTGCTTTAACGGCATAATACATCGTCTTTTCAAGGGTACAACGGTTTTTCTCAGAACAAGAATTACAGACATATGGTGGCTTAAATCGAGTTACGCAAACCTGTTCTTCAAATTCAAGGCAGTTGTCATTACAGCAATTACACAGTTTGCAATACTTTAGAGCTTGCCTATGGCAGTCTCCACTACAAACGTGAACCTTGGTACATTCCTCTCTATGTGTGCAGGCGTTGTAACCGTTTGCACCATAGCCGGTTCGTTCAATAACAGAATGTTTTCTGATCTCCCTTGAGATAGTAGAACGGTCTTTTCCGAGCTCTTTCGCTATTTGTCCGAAAGATTTCCCGTTGTGAAGACAATTTTCTATCTCCATTCTTTCTTCGTATGTGATATAATTGAACATGGTATTCTACTCCTTTTGAAATTGGTGGATACCCTGCAGCATACGAAGGGGATACTGCTTTGTGGTGAAACAGTATCCCTGCTGCAGTATAAAATTATATCACGAACAAAAGAAATAGCAGAAAACATCTGTTGTGTAAAGGGTAAAATGAACGGCTTGCGCCGCCCTTGACACATCATCTGTTTTCTGCTTTGTTGCAAATAAGAGGAGAAAGCCAAATTGACTTTCTCCTCGAAAGATAAAGATATTATTTGATAAATTCAAGTTTGTTCTTCTGACAAACATTGTTTATTTAATATTCAATTGTCGTTTCCTTTTCTTTGGCTAAAGAATAGAATTTTTTAAACTGTTCTTCTAACCTACCTGGTTGTTCATAATAATTACCGTCATACCCCAAATATCCGTTATTAATTGAGAATGCTACATCACCATTAAACACAACAGAAAGTGTTGTGCCAGGGTCTACGCTTTCGACTTTATTTTTCAATACAACACTATTCCAATATTCAACCATTTCGCTAATCAACACTCTATCAGTTATAATTTTTTGTTTTGGTCCTCCATTAAGCGAGGTGAATATTTTTATAGTTACAGACGATATCTCATCTACATTGAGTGTTGTCTTTTGAAATGGTTCACCTTGGTTTTCTACTTGTGTTTCTTTTCCGTCAAGTGTCTTTTTGTAATACTTAATTTCAAATTTGTCTAAATCCTCAATTGTTATATCTCCAATTTTCAAGGCTTCTTCAACTGTTTTTTGGGAACCATCTGAATATTCGACTATAACATATTCACTTTTTATGCAGGAATAAAAATAGTTATATTCAGCATCAGCATAAAACTTTTGGAGAGCATCAGCACAGGTAATATCTTCTGTTTTCGTCATATCAATGATTTCAATGACTTCAACTGTTTGAGTGGCGGAAGATTGGTCTGTTATTTCTTTGCTGTCTGTGATATTTGATCCTGCGGAAGATTGGTCTGTTATTTCTTTGCTGTCTGTGATATTTGATCCTTCTGTATTTGGTTTGTCGATAGAAGTGCTTTGACACCCTGCAAACAAAACGAGTGTCGCTAATAATAAAAACAACAAATACTTTTTCATATAAAACCACCTTTCTATCAAATTCTTATTTACCAAACTAATTATAACACAAATTTATTAAATTTTCAATATAAAGCGAACATCTACGGATGTTTAATGTAAAATCAATTCAATTTGTAAAGCAAAAAGCATTGTCGGCGTTATAGGGTAATTTATACCTAAACTACCCCTATATTGTTTCACCACTATTGCGTTTTACTTTGCAATTGAGTAAGGGCACTGGATTGGAGTGCCCACGGAGCATAACAACCGACTGCCGCCTGCTGCGGCGGATAAAAGGAGGGTGCTATGGCGCTACGGTCGGCAGAAAAACGAAACTGCAAGGAAGTTTTTCGCCGGGCACCGCAAGAGTGAGGAGTGCAGTCCGAAAATCTGTGATTTTAGAGTGAACGGCATTCCCGTAGGGGAGCGTGCCGACTTTTTCGACACGATTAGTTATTTTATTATGCGGCTTTTATCCTCCGAAACCGCGCGTTCTATAAATTCATCCGCCGTCATAGAGCCGAGATCGCCGTTTTCGCCGCGTTCTCTTACCGAAAGCGTGCCGTTTTCCGCCTCGTTATCGCCGATTATAAGCATATACGGTACCTTTTGCAGCCTTGCTTCGCGAATCTTATAGCCTATCTTCTCGTTGCGGTCGTCAACCTCTGCACGAATACCGTTTTCTTCAAGGCGGCGCTTGATATCATAAGCATAGTCGCAGTGGCGGTCGGCAATGGTCAAAAGCTTTACCTGAACCGGGGCTAACCACATCGGGAATGCGCCCGCGTACTTTTCAATAAGCAGCGCGAGGGTTCTTTCGTAGCAGCCTATTGAGGTACGGTGAATAATATAGGGGTTTTTCTTCACGCCGTCGCGGTCGACATATTCCATACCGAACTTCTCTGCGAGCATCTGGTCTATCTGAATAGTGATGAGCGTATCTTCCTTGCCGTAAACATTCTTTATCTGAATATCGAGCTTAGGCCCGTAGAACGCCGCCTCGCCTATACCTATTTTATAGGGGATTTCAAGGTGGTCGAGTATCTTTTTCATAACTCCCTGCGCCTCATCCCACTGCTCGGGTGTGCCTATATATTTATCGCGGTCATCGGGATCCCACTGTGAGAAACGGTAGGATACATCCTCATAAAGTCCCAAGGTTTTAAGCATATAAATCGCAAGCTCCAGACAGCCGCGGAACTCCTGCTCCAATTGTTCGGGGGTGCACATTAAGTGACCCTCGGAAATTGTGAACTGGCGGACTCTTATAAGGCCGTGCATTTCGCCGCTGTCCTCGTTGCGGAAGAGGGTAGAGGTCTCGTTATAGCGCAGCGGAAGATCGCGGTAGGAGCGTGCGCGGTTTAAATATGCCTGATACTGGAACGGGCAGGTCATCGGGCGCAGCGCAAAGCACTCTTTGGTTTCGTCGTTCGGGTCGCCCAAAACAAACATACCGTCAAGATAGTGATCCCAGTGACCCGAAAGCTTGTAAAGCTCGCGCTTTGCCATATAGGGGGTTTTGGTGAGCTGCCAGCCGCGGCGCGCCTCCTCATCCTCAACAAAGCGCTGCAAAATCTGAATTATTTTAGCGCCCTTCGGCAGCAATATCGGAAGGCCCTGACCTATAATATCAACGGTGGTGAAAAGCTCCAGCTCGCGCCCTAACTTATTGTGGTCGCGCTTTTTAGCTTCCTCCAGCATATTAAGGTGTGCTTCAAGCTCGCCGGCCTTCGGGAATGCCGTGCCGTAAACGCGGCAAAGCATTTTCTTTGATGAATCGCCGCGCCAATATGCGCCGGTAGCGGAGGTAAGCTTAAACGCCTTGACCGCTCCCGTGCTCATAAGATGCGCGCCCGCGCACAAATCGGTAAACTCGCCCTGTGTGTAAAAGCTTATATCCTCGCCCTCGGGAATATCCTCTGCAAGCTCCGCCTTGTAAGGCTCGTTCTTTTCCTTAAAGAACTCAACCGCTTCGTTTCTGCTCTTGTAGCTGCGCTCAAGATTTATATCCTCTTTTACAATCTTCTTCATTTCCGCCTCGATTTTCGCAAGATCCTCGGGCGTGAATTTGGTTTCTACGTCAAAATCATAGTAAAATCCGTCGTCAACAGCGGGGCCGATTGCGAGCTTTGCGTGGGGGTAAAGCCTTTTTACCGCCTGCGCCATAATGTGTGACGCTGTGTGGCGGAATGTCCGTTTGCCGTATTCATCATCAAATGTTAAAATTTCAAGCTCGCAGTCTTCGTTCAGCGTATCGCGCAAATCGGCGTTTTTGCCGTTTATTTTAGCGGCGCAGGCATTTCTTGCAAGCCCTGTGCTTATTTCCTTTGCTGCTTCATAAGCGGAAATTCCGGCGGGGAATTCCTTTACGCTGCCGTCCTTTAAAGTAACCTTTATCATAACCTATACCTCCAAAAAAATAAAGCTCCGCCCCTCGGTTAAGAGGGACGGAGCAAAATTAAACAATACTCCGCGGTTCCACCCGCATTCCGTTTTTTTAAACGGCACTTTACTACCCTTAACGCAGGTAAAACGTCCGTGTTGCAACCCACGGCGCTCAAAGGCGGTGTTCGCTTTTTCCGGAATTTACGCGGCTTTCAGCCGGCGGCACGCGCTCTCTTTTAAATTCTGATTGAAAAAGCTACTGTCCTTTTCAACGCTTTAACACCTATATAATAGCGCGTTTGAAGGCGGTTGTCAAGTTCTTTTTTAGCTATTGGTTCGTGTCAAGCTTTTGTAGGAAAATTTTTTTGATGAAATCTTCCGTTATCTGTGTTATACTGTTTTTCACAAGAGTATGCCTCCTTAGTGTTTTGGGTCCTTCAACCTTATTAAAACACATTTTGGCATACTCTTGTACTGTTTTTTCCTACATTTATTTTACACTAAGGGGACAAACCTGCAATATGCGCATTTTACGGCTTGAAAAGCGGTGGAATATAGTGTATAATAGATTTCAAATGCAGATTGAAAAGTGATAAATTTTAAAGGGCTGGTGCGGTATGACGAGAAAACAGGCGAGGGAAGAGGCGTTCATTCTTGTTTTTGAAAAGGAATTTAACAATAACAGTACGGACGAAATATTGGAAACAGCAAAGGAAGTAAGGGATTTAGAGCCGGATGAATATATAAGCCGAGTATTTTCCGGCGTTTATGATAATATAGAGGAGATTGACGGAATCATTTCCGAGAATTCGGTAGGCTGGAGCATTAAAAGAATTTCCAAGACCGCTCTTTGCATATTGCGCCTGGCGATTTACGAAATGAAATATTTCGATGAGATCCCCGTTTCGGTTTCAATCAATGAGGCGGTCGAGCTTTGCAAAAAATACGCCACTAATGATGACGCTTCCTTTGTAAACGGTATTCTTGCGACCGTTTCCAAATCACTTTAATATGATAACCGAAATTGCCGCAATAACCGTAAAGCAGCTTAATTTCTATGTTAAGTCACTGCTTGAGGGCGACAGTCATCTTCAAAGCGTGACCGTAACGGGCGAGCTTTCCAACTTTAAAAACCACTATGCCAGCGGTCATTGGTATTTTACCTTAAAGGACGGGGACGCCGCAGTCCGCTGCGTTATGTTCAGAGCAATGGCAAACAGCGTGCGCTTTGACCCTCATGACGGCGATACCGTGGTGCTGCGCGGCAGAGTGTCCATTTATGAAAAGGACGGGCAGTACCAGTTTTATGCCGAGCAGATGTTCCCGGTGGGTGCGGGGGCACTGGCTATGCAGTTTGAACGTATTAAGGAAAGGCTTAAGTCCGAAGGGCTTTTTGACGCATCCCGCAAAAGACCGCTGCCGAAATACCCCGAAAATATAGCGGTAATAACCTCCGACACGGGCGCCGCCGTGAGGGATATTTTAAGCATTCTTGACAGGAGGTATCCTGCAGCGCGTATCATAATGTGTCCGGTTACGGTGCAGGGTGAGAACGCCGTGCCTCAAATGCTCTCGGCACTTGACAGGCTTTACAAACTGGGCACCGCCGATGCTATTATTATAGGCAGAGGCGGAGGCTCCGCAGAGGATCTTTGGGAGTTTAACGATGAAACGCTTGCGCGTAAAATTGCTTTGTCTCCCGTGCCTGTAATATCGGCAGTAGGGCATGAAACGGATTTTACAATTTGCGATTTTGTCGCCGATATGCGCGCACCGACCCCCTCTGCCGCGGCAGAGCTTGCCGTGCCGAATTCGGAGGAGCTGAAAAAACGGTTTGCAGGATTTGAATCGGCGCTTAAAAATGCCCTCAAGGCGAGGTACGAGCGGGCAAACGCACGGCTTTCGGGCGCTCTTTCATCCCGCTTTTTCAAAGCGCCTGAGGCTGCGATAACAGAACGACGCGCGGAGCGAACCGACAGAGCGGCGGATAAGCTTATATCGGCATATTCGGCCTTGCTTTCAGAAAAGGGCGCGTATCTTGCGGAATTTGCCGCCAGACTGGACGCTTTGAGTCCGCTTAAGACCCTTGCACGCGGCTATGCGGTCGCAGTGAGATCCGGAAAAACGGTGCGGTCGGTAAATGAAATTGAAATAAACGACGGTATAACGCTTAAATTTGCGGACGGAAGCGTTAAGTGCGAGGTAACCGAAAAGGAGCAGAGAGTATGAGCCGAAGCAACGACTTTGAAAAATCGATTTCGGAGCTTGAAAATATAGTATCGCTGCTTGAAAGCGGAGATATTACGCTTGATGAATCAATAAAGCTTTTCGAGCGCGGAACGGAGCTTGCGGGAGAATGCAGAAAAACGCTTGAAACCGCAAAGCAGAAAATAATAACACTGACGCAGGCGGAGGAAGAAAATGAGCAGGAGCTATGAACGGTTTTTACCCGATATAGAAAAGAAGCTTGAGGGCTTAATTGCCGCCGAAAATTCCGCGGCTGAAGCGATGAGCTACAGCCTTTTATCGGGCGGAAAAAGAATCAGACCGATTCTTCTGCTTGAATTCTACCGCCTTTTCGGCAGACAGGACGGTAATGCCCTGAATTTTGCCGCCGCGATTGAAATGATTCACACCTATTCGCTGATACACGATGATCTGCCCTGCATGGATAACGATGATATGCGCCGCGGCAGACCCTCTTGCCATAAGGCGTTCGGGGAGGATACCGCACTGCTTGCGGGCGATGCACTGTTGACGCTTGCTTTTAAAACAGCGGCGGATACAGAAAATATTCCGCCCGACAGAGTGCTTAAAGCCATAGCCGTATTAGCCGAAAAGGCGGGAATAAACGGAATGGTGGGCGGTCAGGTGGAGGACCTCGCTGCCGAAAAAAGCGGGGCGGATATTGAACGGCTCCGCGGGATGTACCTTAAAAAAACCTCTTGTCTTTTATCGGCGGCGGCGGTTTGCGGCAGTATTTTGGCGGGGGCAGACGCAGAGAAAACTGCTTTAGCCGAAGAATACGCCGAGAAATTGGGGCTTGCTTTCCAGATTATAGACGATATCTTGGACTGCACATCTGATGAAAAGACCCTCGGAAAGCCCATAGGCAGCGATGAGAAGAACGGTAAAACTACCTATGTGACTCTGCTCGGTACAGACGGTGCGCGCGCAGCGGCGGCGCAGTTGTCTGATGAGGCGCTTGCGGCGCTTCACGAAATAGGCGGCGACAATGCGGCCTTATGCGAACTTACCGCCGAGCTTCTTGACAGAAAGTATTAAAAGGAATGTAATTATAATTGGAGTATAAGCTGTTAAGCAAAATAAAATCACCCGATGATGTAAAAAAGCTTAATTATGACGAAATATCGCTGCTTTGTCAGGAAATACGCGACTGCATAGTATCCACCGTTTCAAAAAACGGCGGGCACTTGGCGTCTAACCTCGGCGCGGTGGAGTTGACGGTTGCTTTGCACAGGAGCTTTTCTTCACCCGAGGACGCGCTGATTTTCGATGTCGGCCACCAGTCCTATACACACAAGCTTTTAACCGGCAGGTTTGATAGATTTTCCTCTATACGCACCGAAAACGGGCTTTCGGGCTATATGCGCCCGGATGAAAGCGAGCACGACCCGTTTATAACCGGGCACAGCAGCAATTCCATATCCGCAGCATACGGTATTTACCGTGCTAAAAAGCTTAAGGGCGAAAACGGCACGGCGGTCGCTGTAATAGGTGACGGCGCTATGACGGGCGGTATGGCATATGAGGCGCTCAATAATGCGGGCTCGGGCAGAAGCAATTTCATTGTGGTGCTCAACGATAATAAAATGTCAATTTCCCGCAATGTGGGGGCGCTTGCGCGCAGCCTTACAAAAATGCGCAACAAGCCGCATTACCACCACTTCAAGTTTGCCCTAAGCCGCTTTTTACTGGCGATTCCGCTTATCGGAAGACCGCTCAACAACGCAATTTTCACGGTCAAAGAGGCGGTCAAGGAGCTTGTTTATCACGAAAATATCTTCTCTGCGCTCGGCTTTAATTATTTAGGGCCTGTTGACGGGCATGATGTTAAAGCAATGGAGCAGCTGTTTGATATTGCAAAGTCCTATTCCCGCCCGTCTGTTATACATGTTATAACCACAAAGGGAAAGGGCTACGCTTATGCGGAATCCTCCCCGAAGGATTACCACGGCGTTTCGGCTTTTGATATTGATAAGGGCGCTAAATTCGGCGGCAAGCGCACATATTCCGATGTCGCGGGAGAGGCTCTCTGCAAAGCAGCCGAAAAGGACGAAAGAGTTTGCGCAATAACCGCGGCTATGGCGGCGGGCACGGGGCTTGCCGAATTTGCAGGCAGATTCAAATCGCGGTTTTTCGATGTCGGCATTGCCGAGGAACACGCCGTAACCTTTGCGGCGGGGCTTGCAAGCGCGGGGATGAAGCCCTATTTTGCGGTCTATTCCTCATTCCTGCAGCGCGGCTTTGACCAGATAATACATGATGTCGCAATAGGCGGCTTTCCCGTTCGCCTGCTTATAGACCGTGCGGGAATAGTAGGGGAGGACGGCGAGACCCACCAGGGACTTTTTGATGTCGCCTTCTTAACAGGTGTCCCCGGGATGACAATTTATTCCCCGACATATTATGACGAGCTTGAAAGGGATATCGAGCTGTCGGCAGAAAGGGACGAAATTGTCGCTGTAAGATACCCGCGCGGCTGCGAAAAATCGGGTGCGCCCAAGGAAATTACGGGCGATTACACGGTATTTGAAGGGGTCGGCGATAAGGCGATAGTAACCTACGGCAGAATTTTTCAAAATGCTATAGAGGCGCAGAAGGCGCTGCCCGACATAACGGTCATAAAGCTCAATAAAATTTACCCGATTTCGGACAGCTTGATAAATGATATAGGTAAATACGAGGAGCTGCATTTTTTTGAAGAGGGAATAAAAAACGGCGGGATAGCTGAACTTTGCGCCGCAAAACTGCTTGAAAACGGCTACAAAGGACAGTATAATATACATGCGGTGGATAATAAATTCGTACCCACCGCCGCGGTAACGGCTGCGCTTAAAAGCGTCGGGCTTGATACCGACAGCATGATAAACGCTTTAAAGGGGGCTTATGAATGACCGAAAAAACACGGCTGGATATCGCTCTCTTTGAACGCGGCTTTGCCGAAAGCCGCGAAAAGGCAAAGGCACTTATAATGGCGGGAATAGTTTTCGTCAACAACCAAAAATCCGATAAAGCGGGGAATACAGTAAAGCCTGATGATATAATCGAGGTCAGAGGGGAAACCCTAAAATATGTAAGCCGCGGCGGCTTAAAGCTTGAAAAGGCTGTGGCAAGCTTTAATATAAGCCTTGAAGGCTGCGTTTGCGCGGATATCGGCGCCTCCACAGGCGGCTTTACCGACTGTATGCTGCAAAACGGTGCGGCAAAGGTTTATTCTATAGATGTCGGCTACGGTCAGCTTGCGTGGAAATTGAGAACGGACGAAAGAGTGGTAAATCTCGAACGTACCAATTTCAGATATGTGACTCGCGAGCAGGTGCCCGATGAGCTTGATTTTGCTTCGGTCGATGTTTCGTTTATATCGCTTTATCACATTTTTCCGACACTGCGTACTCTCTTAAAGGAGGGCGGGCGTGCGGTCTGCCTTATTAAGCCGCAGTTTGAGGCGGGGCGCGAAAATGTCGGCAAAAAGGGCGTTGTAAGGGATAAATCGGTGCATATCGCCGTGATTGAAAAAATTATCGGCTTGATTGCGGAGAATAATTTTTCGCTTTTGGGGCTTGATTTTTCCCCGATAAAGGGACCGGAAGGCAATATTGAATATTTATGCTTTATAGAAAAGGACGAAAAAAGCGAAAATCGCTGTGAAACGAATGCCTCACAGGTGGTTGAGTTATCATATAAAGCATTGGAGAGGTGAAATTATGAAGGCGGCGGTGTTGCCGAATCTTGATAAGCGCGGAGCATACGATGTTGTACTGAAGCTCGGCGAAATACTGAAAAATGAAGAAATAGAGGCATATTTGCCCGAGGGAATGATTTTTGCCGGCTTTAAGCAGCTGCCCGAGGACGAGCTGTACGGAATTGCCGATATTATAATTACGATAGGCGGCGACGGAACGATAATCCGTTACGCTAAGCGCGCCGCGCTCGATAACAAGCCGGTGCTTGGCATAAACGCAGGCCGGATGGGATATCTTGCAAATATAGAGCAGAACGAGTTGGGTCTGCTGCGCAAGCTGAAGCAGAATGAGTATTTTGTGGAAAAGCGGATGATGCTCTCTGTTACGGTGTTTGAGAACGGCAGGCGGCTCGGCGAATACAACGCCCTTAACGACGCAGTCATAACCGGCGGCTTTATTTCGAGGATAATCGATATTTCGGTGGGCGTCGGCGGCGATAATATCAATTACAGAGCGGACGGGCTTATCCTTTCGACCCCCACAGGCTCAACCGCCTATTCCATGTCTGCGGGCGGGCCGATAATAGACCCGCTGACCCAAAGCATGTGCATAACGCCTATCTGCTCGCATTCGCTTTCGGCAAAGCCGATACTTTTGGGCGCGGATAATACCGTAAAGGTCAAGGCGTATTCAAAAAAGCGAACCGATATATATTTGACTGTTGACGGCAGAAAGGTTGCCGCGGTGAAGCCGTATACAGATATTCTGATACGCCGCTCAAAGCAGTATGCGAAGCTGATAAGACTTAACGACAGGTCATTTTATAAAACACTTTCCGGCAAATTCAGAGACGGCAGGAGCATTTAAAATGAAAAGTAAACGGCAGGAAAAAATTTTAGAGCTTATTAAAGAAAAAATATTTTTAACGCAGGAGGAGCTGCAGAACGCGCTGATAGAAGCGGGGTATGATGTTACGCAGTCGACCGTTTCGCGGGATATTAAAAAGCTGCGCATTGTAAAGGGGCATGACCGCGACGGGAATTACCGCTACATAGCCGCAGAGCAAACCGCGCCGCGTTCGGATAATCACTACCGCGAGCTGTTCGCGCATTCGGTGAAAAGCGTTGCCTATGCGCTTAATAATGTTGTTGTGAAGTGCTATACGGGAATGGCTTCTACCGCCTGCGTCGCGGTGGACGAGCTGTTCGGCGATATGATGCTCGGCTCTCTTGCGGGAGACGATACGATAATAATCGTTACTTATAACGAGCATGGTGCAGAGCAGCTGTCGCGCGAGCTTAAAAATCTGCTTGTATAGCGGGGAAGAAAAATGCTTAAATTTCTGCATATAGAAAATATAGCTGTAATAGAGC
>ERZ772819.925-NODE-925-length-24514-cov-7.653256_pt1 | contig 24514 bp, 20 predicted proteins | sample MGYA00580860_ERZ772819 | MGnify/ENA primary metagenome ERZ772819 (study PRJEB29015, sample SAMEA2737683) | human gut metagenome | biome: human gut; feature: human-associated habitat; material: faeces | place: China | collected 2012 ...
TCCCGCGTCCGCACGCATTCGGACTCCCGTCGCATTGACATATCCGATTCTGGTTTCCGAAGCTGATATTTTAAAACAATTGCTTGAAAATAAAATCACTATAGATAAAACTATAGATATATATTTGCTTAATTTACTCGCCATACCGCACCTCAACAATAATATTTTTTACGGACGATTAGTATACATAATAAACCTAACCTTCGAAATTATTATTTGCAGATTTAAAAAAATCAGACACATCAAAGTGAGTAGCTCAAAATAATGCGTCTGACTTTATCTTTATCTTTTTAAAGTGTTTCTTACTTATTAAGCGCCTGCTGAACGGCAACCGCGCACGCAACGGTCATACCGACCATCGGGTTGTTGCCTGCGCCTATAAGACCCATCATCTCAACATGAGCCGGAACGGAAGAAGAACCGGCAAACTGAGCGTCGGAGTGCATACGGCCCATAGTATCGGTCATACCGTAGGAGGAGGGGCCTGCCGCCATGTTATCCGGGTGGAGGGTACGGCCTGTACCGCCGCCGGAAGCAACGGAGAAGTAATTTACGCCGTTTTCAATGCACCACTTTTTGTATGTGCCGGCAACCGGATGCTGGAAGCGGGTCGGGTTGGTAGAGTTACCGGTAATGGAAACGCCTACCTTTTCAAGCTTCATTATAGCAACGCCCTCGGGAACATTATCCGCACCGTAGCACTTAACGTCTGCGCGCGCGCCCTTTGAGAACGGCTTTTCATAAACAACCTTGACCTCTTCTGCGTAGGGGTCAAACTCGGTTTCAACATAGGTGAAGCCGTTAATGCGGGAGATTATATAAGCCGCGTCCTTGCCGAGACCGTTAAGAATAACGCGCAGGGGCTTAACTCTTACCTTATTTGCGTTAAGAGCAATTTTAATAGCGCCCTCAGCCGCTGCGAAGGATTCGTGACCTGCCAAGAAGCAGAAGCACTCGGTTTCTTCGGAAAGGAGCATTTTACCGAGGTTGCCGTGACCGAGACCTACCTTGCGGTTTTCCGCAACGGAACCCGGAATACAGAAGGACTGAAGACCGACACCGATATTTGCGGCGGCGGTGGCGGCGGATTTATCGCCTGTGCGCTCAGCCTCTTTAAAAGCGATTGCGGAGCCTACGGTGTAAGCCCACTTTGCGTTTTCAAAGCAGATAGGCTGTGTTTCCTGAACAGTGGTGTAGGGGTCAACGCCGTATTTTGCGCATATATCCTTGCACTCGTCAATAGAAGAGATACCGTAATTTTTAAGAACGCCGAGAATCTTTGCCTCGCGTCTCTCATAACCTTCAAACTGTGCCATTATACCGTACCTCCTTATTCTTCACGCGGGTCAATGTATTTGACCGCGCCGTCTTCTTTATTGAAGCGTCCGTAGTGACCCATGGACTGCTTGTAAGCCTCGTTCGGCTCCATACCCTTTTTAATAAGGTCGGTCATTTTGCCGAGGGAGACAAACTCATAGCCTATAACCTCGTCATTTTCGTCAAGAGCCATTCTTGTGCAGTAGCCTTCGGTCATTTCAAGGTATCTTACACCCTTTGACTTGGTACCGTACATGGTACCTACCATTGAGCGCGCGCCCTTACCGAGGTCTTCCATTCCTGCGCCGATTACAAGACCGCCCTCTGAAAAAGCGGACTGGCTGCGGCCGTAAGCTATCTGCAAAAACAGCTCGCGCATAGCGGTGTTTATAGCGTCGCAAACGAGGTCGGTGTTAAGAGCCTCTAAAACAGTCTTACCGGGAAGAATTTCGGCAGCCATGGCGGCGGAGTGGGTCATACCCGAACATCCTACGGTTTCAACCAAAGCCTCTTCGATGATACCGTCCTTAACATTAAGTGACAGCTTGCATGCGCCCTGCTGCGGTGCGCACCAGCCCACGCCGTGGGTGTAAGCGGAGATGTCCTTAATCTCTTTCGCCTGTATCCACTTGCCTTCCTCCGGAATCGGAGCGGGACCGTGGTGCGGGCCCTTGGCGACAGGACACATATTTTCTACTTCCTTTGAATAAATCATATATGTACTCCTTTCGTGCGGGACTTTAAAATCCACACAAGTATGCTCTTATTATATCAAACACCGAGTAAAAAAACAAGGGGTTATATCAAAAAAATAAGACCGACAGCTCCCGGCGCGGATAAGGAGCACAGGGAGCTGAAAATATAATGTTACTTTTCGGCAATCGGTAGGCTGACGGTTATCTCCGTACCATAGCCCGGTTTACTTTCAGTCGATATTTTACCGCCGAGACTGAGCGCTATATGCTTTACTATTGAAAGCCCGAGCCCCGTGCCGCCGCTTTGCTTTGAGCGGCTTTTATCCACACGGTAAAAACGCTCGAAAATGCGGTCTATATGCTCGGGCGCTATGCCGATCCCTGTATCGCTCACCCGAATAAATGCGCTGCCGCCCGCAGAACCTACACAGACCTTTACGCTGCCGTTTTCACGGTTGTATTTTACCGCGTTATCGCAAAGGTTGTAAATCATTTCAAAAATAAGCGATTTTCCGCCGTTTACAAGGGTGCTGTCACCCTCTGCCGTCACGGTTATTCCCGCCTTTTTCGCTACGCCCGATATGCTCTTTACAGCATCGTTTGCGACCTCCAGTATATCGGTTATTTCCGCCTTGTCGGTATCCTCGGCACCCTCGTCCAGCTCTGAAAGCCTTATAATATCGTTCACAAGGGCAAGCAGACGCGCCGCCTCGCGGTTAATATCCCCGCCGAAGCCCTTAACATCCTCAGGCTTTACAATGCCGTTCATAAGCATATCGGATATTCCGCAAATTGAGGTGAGCGGGGTTTTAAGCTCGTGCGATACATTCGCCGTAAATTCGCGGCGCAGCTTTTCGCGTTTTTCTTTTTCGGTTATATCCACCAGCAGTATGACCGCGCCGCAGGGCTCGCCGTTTTCATCGTAAACCGGGTTTGCGGTTATATTGAAGTATTTTCCGTCCAGCGGCAAAACATCGTCGCCCGAGCGCCTTTCCTTAATATCGTCAAATATTTTTCTGAAAACTTCGCTGCGATTGAGTGTTAAAATATTGCTGCCGTTTATATCGCCCTGCGTTCCGAAGAATTTTTCAGTGCCCTTGTTGTGGGTCAAAATATTACCGTTAATATCGGTAAGCACCAGCCCCTCGCTCATATTCTCGGCAATAGCCTCAAATTCGCGGCGGCTGCGCATGAGCTTTGCTATCTGGCGGTCAATTTTGCGGTTTTGCGCGTTTATTTTTGAAATAAGCGGCGAAAGCTCACTGTATGCCGAGTCGGTCACGGGTCTGTCAAGGTCAATTTCGTTTATCGGCTTTACTATTTTTTTAGCTATAACCGACGCTAAAATATTGGCAAGCACAAACACCATAATCGCAATGGCGCAAATAGGCGGCAAAAGCTCAAGCACTACCGCCCAAACGGTAAGTGAAGCGCCCGAAATACGCAAAATGCTGCCGTTTTTAAGCTTTTTTGCGTAATAGCAGGTCTTTTGCCCTAAGGTTTCCGAGCGCCGCGTATCATACCCCTCGCCGTCAGCTTCCGCCTCTTTTACCTCACGGCGGCTCGAGTGGTTTTCCATAGCTTCGGGGTTGCTCTTATTATCATAAAGCACCCTGCCCGAGGGGTCTATAAGGGTTATTCTCTCGCTTATATCCGAATATTCGGAAAGGTCGTTTTGCTCTGCCGCAACGCTTATTATTTCCGCCTTGCTGCGCAGCTCCTTGTAGGATTTTTCATCATATATCTGATACTGCACTCCCACCGTGAAAATAAGGCAGGCAAGCATTGTTATAACGGTTGAAATAAGTATTCCTCTGTAAATTTTTCCGGTCATAATAATACCCCTTTTGTCAAACTATTTTATAGCCGACTCCGCGTACTGTTCCTATAATATCTCCGCTTTCCCCGAGCTTTGAGCGCAGGCTTCTTATGTGCACGTCCACCGTGCGGTTTTCACCGTCGTAATCGTAGCCCCATATATCGTTCAAAAGCTGATCTCTCGTAAACACCGCGCCGCGGTTTTTAAGCAGCAGGCACAAAAGCTCAAATTCCTTTAAGGTAAGCTCGGTTTCCTTTCCGTCCACCGTTACAATATGCTTTGTCTTATTTACATAAAGCTTGCCTACGGTGTATTCAACGTCTGCCGCCGCGGTTCTGCGCAGCAGCGCCTTTATGCGGGATATAAGCTCCATTGTGCCGAAAGGCTTGGATATATAATCATCAGCGCCGCTGTCAAGCCCTGTTACCTTATCATATTCGGTGGTTTTGGCGGTTAACATAATAACGGGCAGCTGCTTTGTATCGGGGCGGGAACGCAGCCACTTCAAAACGGAAATTCCGTCCTCCTCGGGCAGCATTATATCAAGCAGGGCAATATCGGGCTTTTTGTGCTCCACCGCCTCCCTGAACAGCGACGGCAGCGGAAAGCCCTCCGCCTCCATTCCGGTCTGCTTTAACGCATAAATTACAAACCGACGTATGCTCTCATCGTCCTCAAGCAGATATACCATTTTTCCACGTCCCTTTTTATTTTATCTGTGCGTGCCGGTAATTGAGTATTCCACCCATTCGGCTATATTCACCGCGTGGTCGCCTATGCGCTCAAGATATTTCGCAATCATTAAAAGATCTATGCAAAATTCGCCGTTTGCCTTATCCTCGGTTATCAGCTGCACAAGCTCATCCTTTACACAATCGAAAAGATTATCCACCTTATCGTCGTATACCATAACCGCGCGCGCCAATTCCACATCCTTTTTAACAAAGGACTCGACGCTGTCGGTCACCATTTTGGTGGCGGCGGCAGCCATATCCTTAATATGGATTTTACTTTTAACATTGCTGTTTTTAATGAATTTCGCTATTTCGGCAATGTCATATGCCTGGTCGCCTATGCGCTCCATATCCGAAATCATTTTAAGCGCAGAGGATATAACCCTTAAATCGCGTGCTACGGGCTGCTGCTCAAGCAATAGCTTCATACAAATAGACTCAATATCCCGCTCCTTGCGGTTAATTTCATCCTCTGCTTCAACCGCCTTTTGGCAGAGTGCGTCGTCATCGTCCAGAAAGCCCTTTACCGAGGCGCTTATAGCGTCCTCGCAGAGCGCGCCCATTGTTATAAGCTCTAAATTCAGCTTTTCAAGCTGACTGTCAAATTTATTTCTCATAATCAACCGAACCTTCCCGTAATATAATCCTCAGTGCGTTTATCCTGCGGGGTTGAGAACATTTTCTCGGTCTCGGAGTATTCTATTACCTCGCCCAAAAGGAAAAACGCCGTGTAATCGGAAATTCTTACCGCCTGCTGCATATTGTGCGTAACCATTATTATGGTATATTTCTTTTTAAGCTCAAGCGCAAGGTCTTCTATTTTTGAGGTAGAGATAGGGTCGAGCGCGCTTGTAGGCTCATCCATTAAAAGCACCTCGGGCTTTACAGCCAGCGCGCGCGCAATGCAAAGGCGCTGCTGCTGCCCGCCCGACATTGCAAGGGCGCTCTTTTTAAGCACGTCCTTGGTTTCGTCCCATATAGCGGCGTCGCGCAGCGATTCCTCCACAATTTCATCAAGCTTTGCCTTTGAGCGTATGCCGTGGGTGCGCGGACCAAAGGCTATGTTATCGTATATCGACATAGGAAACGGGTTAGGCCTTTGGAAAACCATACCCACGCGCTTACGCAGCAGATTCACGTCCATATTGCCGTAAATATCCTCGCCGTCCAGCAGCACCTCGCCCGTAATGCGGCAGCCCTCAACCAAATCGTTCATACGGTTAAGGGATTTAAGCAGGGTCGATTTACCGCAGCCCGAGGGACCTATAAAGGCGGTTATGCTGTTTTCCTGCATACCGAGATTTATATTTTTAAGCGCCTTAAAGTCATTATACCATAAATCAAGATTTTTTACAGTAAATTTTTCCATAGTTTTTTATTTCCCCTTTGCCGTAATTCTTTTAGCTATAAGACCCGACAGCATATTTATTATAAGCACCAGTATCAGCAGCACCACCGCCGTGGCATATGCCTCGTTCATATAAAGTCCCTCGCTCAGTAGCGCGTACATATGAACAGAAAGCGTTCTGCCCGACTGCATTAAATCCTTGGGTATTCCGGCAACCGTGCCCGAGGTGTATATAAGCGCCGCCGTTTCGCCCACAATTCTGCCGACCGACAGTATAACGCCCGAGAGTATTCCCGGTACGGCGGAGGGCAGCACCACCTTGAAGACCGTGCGTAATCTCCCCGCGCCCAGCCCAAAGCTGCCCTCTCTGTATGTGTCGGGCACGCCGAGCAGCGCTTCTTCAGTGGTACGCATCATAGTGGGCAGTATCATAATAGCCAGCGTCAGCGCGCCCGAAAGCATTGATTGATGAAAATGACAGGCGATAACGAAAATCAAGTAACCGAAAAGTCCGTAAACTATCGATGGTATTCCCGCAAGCGTTTCGGTAGTAACCCTTACCACCTTTACAAGCGTGTTGCCGCGCTTTGCATACTCTGTCAGGTAGACTGCCGAGAAAATGCCTATCGGCGCTGCAAGTAAAAGAGATAAAACCGTCATTATAACCGTGTTTATTATTGCGGGCATCATTGAAACGTTTTCGCTGTTGTACTTCCACGCAAAAAGCGAGGGCTTAATGTTCGGTACGCCCTTAATAAGTATATACGCCACAAGAAAAACCACAACCGCCGCCGTAAGCAATGCCGCAAGCCAGGTTATAAGCAGCATAATAAGCGAGCCGGGGTGATTTTTGTAATTTAAAAATTTTTGCTTTAAGGAGATTTTATTTACAGCGTCCATTTACTTTTTCTCCTTTTTAACAAGTGAGAACAAGAGGTTTATTATAAGAATAAACACAAACAGCACAACCGAGGTTGCTATAAGCGCCTCTCTGTGTAAATCGGCGGCGTAGCCCATTTCGAGCACTATGTTTGAGGTGAGCGTGCGCACGCCGCTGAAAATGCTTGTGGGTATTATAGCCTGGTTGCCCGCGACCATATTAACCGCCATAGCCTCGCCTATTGCCCTGCCTATTCCTAAAATAACGCCTGCCGTAATGCCTGATTTCGCTGCGGGCAGCACCGTTCTGTAAATGCTGCGCTCATGCGTGGCGCCCAGTGCCAGAGCGCCCTCGTAGTAGCTTTCGGGCACGGCGCGTATTGCCGCCTCGGAAACGCTTATAATGGTGGGCAAGATCATAATTCCTAACATTACAGAGGCTGTAAGCACGCTTTTACCCGAGCCGCCGAACAAATTCTGCATTGCCGGCACAATTACCACCAGCCCGAAAAAGCCGTACACAATAGAGGGTATTCCGGCAAGCAGGTCAACTGCGGGCTTGAATATTTTATAAAGCCCTTTTGGGCAAAAGCGCGCCAAAAACACCGCGCATAAAACGCCTATCGGCACGCCGATAATTATAGCGCCCGCCGTAACGTAAATGCTGCCTATTATCATCGGCAGTATGCCGTAAAGATCTTCAAGCGGCTTCCAGCGCTTGCCGAGAAGAAAATCGGCAAAGCCTATTTTGCCTATTGTGGGTATTCCGTTTGAAAAGAGAAACACGCATATTAAAATTACCGATATAATGGAAACGCAGGCGCAGAGCATAAACACAATGCGCATTGCCGTTTCTTTTATTTTTGAAATTGTTGTGTTCATAAATACTCCTGTTATGCGGCAAAGCCCTCGTTATTGAGGGCTCGCCGGAAAGAGGTGATCTTTTATTTTATTTCGCTCCACTTTGTAAGCGAGCCGGTGTAGATGTTTTTGATCTGCTCGCTTGTAATCGCGTCAAGGGTGTTATCCTTGTTTACTATTACCGCAATTCCGTCCAGCGCAATCTTAATGGAGTTAAGTCCCGCTTCCTTTTCGCTGTCCTTAACATCGCGTGATGCCATACCTATATCGTATATACCGTCAATCGCACCCTTCATACCCGAGGATGAATCGTTCTGCTGAACATCTACCGTAACATCGGGATTGAGCTTCACATAAGCCTCTTTAAGCTTTTCCATTACAGGCGTTACCGAGGAAGAACCGCCTATGGTAATCTTGCCTTTCTGACCGGAGGCTTTGTAAGCGCCTGTGTTGCCCTCGCTTATATAGCCGTTCTTTTCAACTACCGCCTGACCGTCTGCGCTGAGGATAAACTTGATAAAGTCGCTCGCAACCCCCGTAGTGTCACCCTTGGTGGCAATGTTGAAGGGACGTGAAACCTTATATTCGCCGTTCTTTACGTTATCGGTGGCAGCTTCCGCGCCGTCAACCTTTAACGCCTTTACCTTGCTCTTATCAAGCGAGCCGAGCGAAATGTAACCGATAGCCGCCTTATTGCCCTGAACCGTTGTAATCATAACCGAGGTGGAGTTTGTGGTTTCTGCGGTATCAATTGTTTTATCAACCTTTTTACCGTCGGCGTTCTTTTCCTCTATTCCCAAAAGCTCAATAAACGCGCCGCGCGTGCCCGAGCCCTCCTCGCGGGTCAGCACCGATATTGCGTCTGTTCCCGTGCCGGTTCCGCCGTTGTTATTGTCTGTTCCTTTGTCTGCGCCGCAGCCTGTAAGCGCGAATACCGTCATAAGGGCTGCCAGACCTAAACTCAAGATCTTTTTCATTTCTTTTTATCTCCTTTTCATCTTTCTGCCCTTATTATAATGTCCCTATGTTAAGTCTGTAATCAAAGTAATGTTAAATCAGTGTTAAACCGCAAAAATATAAAAAGTTCCGCAGGGGTGCGATAACCTCTGCGGAACGAAATACCTATTTTTTCAATTTTTGCCGCCCGGTTTCCCCGTGATTCGGAAGGTGGCTTCAGTCATTATTATCATAAGCGCGAAAAACGCAAGCAGATACACCGGCATGACCGAAAAGCCGACGGAGTTACCGAACAGACCGAAAAGAGGGGGAATAAATGTAGAGCCGACATAGGCACTTGCCATTTGAATGCCGATGATCGCGCCCGAATTTTCCGCGCCGAAATTAGCCGGAGTCGAATGTATTATGCAGGGATAAATCGGAGCGCAGCCGAAGCCTATCACAAGAAAGGCCGCGAACGCTGTCATATACGATTGCACGGGAATGAGAAGTATCATTATTCCGCAAGCCAGGATCCCCGTTCCGAGAAGAATCATTCTGCGGTCACCGAGCCTTTCGGTAATGAAGCCGCTTGCAAATCTTCCCAGCGTTATGCCTATATAAAACAGGGCTGCAAAGGACGCGGCGCGGTCGCCCGAAATACCTTTAACCTCGGTAAAATATGTGCTTGCCCAATACATTGCGGTCGCTTCCGCCGCGCAATAAGCGAAAAAGCCGATAAGCAGGAAGGGTACGCCTTTAATTTTAAGCGCAGCTGTTAATCCGACACGCTTTGTATCGGCAGTGCTTTCCGTTTTATTTATATTCCATACCGGCAAAGTCACAAGCAGCAAAAGGGCAATGGCAAGCTGAATAAAACCCACAATTCGGTAACCACTGTTCCAATTAAGATTTTTAAGCGCAAAGCTCATAATAAACGGGCTTATAATCGCACCCACGCCCCAAAAGCAGTGCAGCCAGCTCATATGCTTCGCCTTGTAATGCAGCGCCACATAATTATTAAGTGCCGCGTCAATCGCGCCCGCACCCAGTCCGTAAGGCACGGCAAATATGATGAGGATCGAAAAGCTGCCCGAAAACGAAAAACCGAACAGCGCTGCAACCGTTAACAACACACTTGCGACCGTTACGGCGCGCGTGCCGAATTTATGCGTCAGCTTATCCGATAAAAGGCTTGAAACTATCGTTCCGCCGGATATCACCATGGAAATAATACCCATAAACGAAACGGACACGCCGAGTTCTGTATGCATGACCGGCCAGCCCGCGCCGAGCAGCGAATCCGGCAGTCCGAGGCTTATGAATGCCAAATAGATAAGAGCCAGTAAAAATGAGTACATTTACAATTCCTCCGCAAAACCGTTTACATCCGCTTTATTTTATCGCAGACAAAAATAAAATGCAACAACTTTCAGGCTTGAAAAAAATTTTTCTGCAGCGGCTCCTGTCGGCCGATGGTTTGTACAGGAGCTACGGTTTTGCACATCTAATATCTACCGTCTAAAATCCAAAGCCTAAATCGGCGAGTGTTTTCATAACACAACAAAAAACCTCTTGCACGAGGCAAGAGGTTTTTGCAGGTTCAAATTAGTCCGCAAGGTAAGCGTACTGGAGGTACCAGTAGCCATACGGGCTGTGCCATGTGCCCTTGAGGCTGGTGCTCTGGAGCCAGAAGTCGTTGTAGTAAGCAACCGGGATAAATCCGTAATCCTCGCTTACGATCTTCTCTGCCTCGTGGAGAGCGGCAAAGTGAGCAGTCTTGTCTGCCACCTTAGAGTCGTTCATAGCCTTATCAAACGCCGGGTTGTTGTACTTACCGTCGTTATTGCCGTTGGTGGACGTAAACAGCTCTATCATGTTAGAAGCGTCATTGTAGTCCATAACCCAACCGTTACGAGCCATTTCGTACTCACCGGCGCGGCGCTTGGGTGTGAAGGACGACCAGTCAACAATGTCAATATTCATAGTAATGCCGAGATCCTTATAAACCTTCTGCAAATACTCGGCAAGAGCCTTATGGTAGCCTGTATCGTTGGTAGAATAGGTGATGGTCGGGAAACCCTTGCCCTCGGGGTAGCCTGCCTCTGCAAGAGCCTTTTTAGCTTCTTCAAGGTTAGCCTTGTAATCCTCACTGATATAGGTTTTGCCGCCGTTTGCTGCCTTTGAGTTCTCAAGGAACTTACCGGGATCAACATCGTCAACGCCGGTTCCTACATAGTTGTAAGCCGGTGTATATGTGCCCTGCATTACGGTGTTGGCAACATAGTCGCGGTCGATAGCAAGGCTTAAAGCCTTACGAACGTTCTTGTTGTTGAAGGGAGCCTTGTTGAGGTTCATGCTCAGGTAGTAGGTACCGAGAATGGGATCAACATTGAATTCATCCTTCTTATCCTTCTTAAGGGTCGGGATTTCCTCGGTCGGAACATCCTTTATAAGCTGTGCGGTACCACCGGTGTAGGCAGTATAGGAAGCGCTTGAATCTTCAAGCAATAAGAATGTAAGCTTATCGTTTACGATCTTGCTTGAATCCCAGCCGCCCTTGTAATTCTCATTCTTCTTGCAAACAATCTTTTCACTGGGTGTCCATTCGGTAATGGTGTACGGACCGTTGCAGACATAGGTTTCGGGTTTTGTAGCCCAGGAGTCACCGTTCTTTTCAACGGTAGCCTTCTGAACGGGGCTCATTGTACCGAAAGCAACGATCTTATCAAAATAAGAGCAGGGGTAAGCAAGCTTAATTGTAAGGGTCTTGCCGTCGTCGCTCGCCTTAACGTTGAGCTTTTCGGGGTTCTTGCTGTCAATAGCGTCTTTGTAGCCTTCGATCATACCGATAACGGTTTCGGCATACGGAGCCGCAACATTGGTATCGGCTATACGCTTAAATGTGTACTCAAAGTCCTTAGCGTTAAGCTCGGTACCGTCTGACCATTTAAGGCCGTCACGCATAGTGAAGGTCCAGGTAAGACCGTCGGGGCTAACCTCGTACTTTTCAGCCTGTCCGGGCTGAACTTTGTTGTCCTGATCAATAATGAGCAGGGTTTCAAACAGGGTAATAAGCATATTACCGCCGTCAACAGCACTGTTAAGAGCCGGGTCGAGCGTTTCGGGGTTCGGACCGATCTGAACAGTGATGCCATCTGCCTTCTTCTTACCGCAGCCGGCAAAGGCTGTTACAAAAAGAGCGGCAGACAAGAAAATAGCCAGCATTTTCTTGAATTTCATTTTTGATCTCCTCTTTCTTAAATTTTACGGCTTTAGCCGCTTTATTATATCCATTGCGCCTGAACGCAATAAATACCGTGTTAATTCACCTTATCAAGGTGGTGGCAGGCAGCGTAATGCCCCGGGCTTACCTCTTTAAATTCGGGGCAGACTTCGGCGCACTTTTCATCCGCATAGGGGCAGCGCGTTCTGAAGCGGCAGCCGCTCGGCGGGTTAAGGGGCGACGGAACATCCCCCTGCAAGGGAATACGCTTTGAGGCGCGCGCAGCAATTGGGTCAGCCTCGGGTATAGCGGAAATAAGGCTCTTGGTATAGGGGTGAACGCTGTGGGATATAAGTTCATAACTGTCCGCCAGTTCAACCAGTTTACCGAGATACATAACGCCTATGCGGTTTGAAATATGCCTTACAACGCTTAAATCATGCGCTATGAACAGGTAGGTAAGGTTTAAGTCCTTTTGCAGGTCTTCAAACATATTTACCACCTGCGCCTGAATTGAAACGTCAAGCGCGGAAACAGGCTCGTCGCAAACTATAAACTCGGGGTTTACAGCCAGTGCGCGGGCAATGCCCACCCTCTGGCGCTGACCGCCCGAAAACTCGTGCGGGTAGCGGTTTGCGTGCTCGCTGTTAAGCCCCACGCGCTCAAGCAGAGAAATAATGCGGTCGTGCCGCTCCTGCTTATTGGCGGCAAGCTTATGAATATCAATTGACTCGCCAACTATATCGCCGATGGTCATTCTGGGGTCAAGACTCGCATATGGGTCTTGGAACACCATCTGCATTTTGCGGCGGTAGGGCAGCATATCAGCCTTTATTTTCTTTTCCTTATCGAAAATAACCTTGCCGTCGTAAATAATTTTACCGTCCGTCGGCTCATACAGGCGTAAAAGCGTTCTTCCGACCGTGGTTTTGCCGCAGCCCGATTCGCCCACAAGACCCAAGGTCTCGCCGCGGCAGATATAGAACGAAACATCGTCTACCGCCTGAACGGCCTGCTTTTTGCCGCCGCTTCTTGCGGGAAAGTACTGCTGCAAGTGCTGCACTTCAACCAGTTTTTCTCTCTCACTCACAGTTTTCCTCTCCTTTCAGCGCCTCTTTCTGCAAAAGCCAGCAATAGCTGTAATGAGTATCGCTGAGTTCGGTTTTCGGGGGCATTTTATTAAGGCAGATTTTCATACATTCGGAGCAGCGCGGCGCAAAGGGACATCCCGCAGGGGGATTAAGCAAATCAATCGGCTGACCCTCAATGGGAACGAGCCTTTCTATTTTTTCCGCGTTTAATTTCGGAATGGATTTTATAAGCCCCTTTGTGTATTCGTGGCTCGGGTTGTAGAAAATTTCATCCGCCGTGCCGTACTCAACAATATGACCGGCGTACATAACGGCAATTTTTTCGCACATACTCGCAACCACGCCGAGGTCGTGAGTAATCATAATGATGCTCATACCGAGCTTTTTGCGCAGCTCCTGCATAAGCTCCAATATCTGCGCCTGTATGGTAACATCAAGCGCGGTTGTAGGCTCGTCGGCTATGAGCAGCTTGGGCTCGCAGGCAAGCGCAATGGCGATCATAACGCGCTGGCGCATACCGCCCGACAGCTCATGCGGGTACTGCTTAAGCCGCTTGGAGGGCTCGTTTATTCCCACAAGCTCCAAAAGCTCCTTTGCTCTTTCGTAAGCCTCTTTTTTGGTTTTATTTGTGTGCAGAAGAATAACTTCCACAATTTGATTCCCTATAGTATAAACCGGGTTAAGGCTCGTCATAGGGTCCTGAAATATAATGGAAACCTCGTTTCCGCGAATTTTGCGGAACTCCTTTTCGGTCATTTTTTCAACTTCATGCCCGTTAAAGTGAACCGTACCGCCGACCAATTTACCGGGGTATGCGGTAAGCCCCATTATTGAGTAAGCCGTTACGGATTTACCCGAGCCGGACTCGCCCACTATACCGAGAACCTCGCCTTCCTCCATAGAGAAGGAAACTCCGTTAAGCGCCTTAACTTCACCTGCGGGGGTGAAGAACGAGAGTCTTTCGTCCTTTATTTCCAAAAGCTTTTCACTCAATGCTCTCACCCTCCCTTAATTTTTAAGCTTGGGGTCAAACGCGTCGCGCAGACCGTCGCCCAAAAGATTGAACGCAAGGATGGTAACACTGATGATAACCGCCGGCAAAAACAGCAGGTGCGGGTATGTGTTCATACCCTTAACCGCGTCAGTCGCCAAAGAACCCAGCGACGGCATAGGCGCCGCAACGCCGAGACCTAAAAAGCTTAAATAGCTTTCGGTAAATATAGCGGACGGAATCTGCAAGGTGGTGGTAACAATAAGAGTACCTATGCAGTTTGTAAGCAGGTGCTTTCTTATAATCCTCGAACCGTTAGCACCTAAAGCCCTTGCTGCGGTAACGTATTCCGATTCCTTTAAAACCAAAACCTGCGAACGCGTAATACGCGCCATACCTACCCAGTAAAGCAGAACGAAAACTATAAACATAGCTATGAGGTTCGGCCCTATAAGCTGAATCCAGTTAAATCCGGCAACATTGGCAAGCTGCTCAAGTCGAGGTCTTAAAACCATTGAAAGCACAATTATAAGCAGCACATCCGGTATTGTGTAGAGAATATCGGTTATACGCATCATAATATTATCTATCCAACCGCCCAAAAATCCGGCTATCGCGCCGTAGGTGGCGCCCACAAGCAGCACGAGTGCCGCGCAGATAAGACCTACCGTAACGCTGACTCTGGTGCCCATCATAAGGCGCACGGCAAAGTCGCGTCCCAATTTATCGGTGCCGCAGATATGCGGGAAAACCTTTTCGCCCGCGTCGATTTTTTCCTGCTCTACCTTTCCGTACTCAAAGGGGGCTAAATTTTCGCTGTATTTAATCTGCTCCTCATAGCTGTAGGGCCAAAAGGCGGGCAGAACATAGGCGAATATCATTATAAGCAAAACAAAAATAAGGCTTACCATTGCAATTTTATTCTTGCGAAGGCGGCGCAGGCCGTCCTTCCAAAAGTTTACGCTTTCGCGCATTATTACAAGACTTTCTTTTTCGTCAGGCGTGGCGGGAAGAAAATCTTCGGGGTTGAGCTGAAGACTCGGAAACTTCTTGTTCATTTTAACTTCTCGTCGCTCCTTACTTTAAGTTAATGCGCGGGTCGATTATCTTATAAAGAATATCAACTATAACGTTCGCGGTAATAATAAGCGTTGCAAGCACTATTGTAGTACCCATTATAAGGGTGTAGTCGCGCTGATTTATGGCGCTTACAAAGTCTCTGCCGAGCCCCGGAACGGTGAATATTTTTTCAACTACGAACGAGCCCGTCATAAGGCTTGCAAGCATAGGTCCCACATAGGTTACTACCGGCAGAACCGCGTTGCGGAGCGCGTGCTTGAAGAGTATTTTAAAGTTTGAAAGGCCCTTTGCCTTTGCTGTGCGTATATAGTCCTGCCCCATAACGTCCAAAAGGCTTGAACGCATAAGACGGGTTATATACGCCGTGGGGTAAATTGCGAGCGCGGTTACGGGCATTATATATGAAGACATCGTGTTAAGCCCGACAGTCGGCAATATATTCAGCTTACTGCCGAAGGTGTATAGCAAAACAACACTGCTTATAAAGCTTGGTATTGCTATGCCGCAGGTTGCAAAAACTATTATAATGTTATCACCGAATTTTCCCCGGTTGTACGCAGAAAGACATCCCAAAGGAATACCCACAAGCACCGCCACAGCTACAGCAAAGCCTGCAAGCCTTGCCGAAACAGGAAATTTTGAAAAGATAATGTCCGACACGGTACGCCCGCGCTGGCGAAGACTAAGCCCCATATCGCCCTTAACAAAGTCAGTCATATAGGTGGCGTATCTTTCAAGCAGCGGTTTATCAAGACCGTATTTAGCCTCAAGCGCCGCCTGCGCCTCCTTACTTATTGATTTTTCCGCCACAAACGGACCGCCGGGGACAAGGTTCATAAGAAAAAACGTGAGCGTTGCAACTACAAATATGCTGAGGACTCCCATCGCAACACGCTTTATAATGTATTTACCCAACCGATTTCAACTCCCTGATTTTTTTAAACAGAATACATTTTACCCGCCGTGAATTTCTCCGGCCGGGTAAAAAAGGTATGTTATATAAGAGACAGTTTAGCACATTAAAGCCGAAATTGCAAGAAAAAATTACAGGCAGATAAGCTCTTTGGGGCTGTTTGTTAAATCTATGCAGCCGCTTTCGGTAACATATACCATATCCTCAATACGAACGCCGTAATTATTTTCAATGTAAATTCCCGGCTCGACCGTCATGACCGTGCCTGCTTTAAGCACTGTATCGCAGCGCATGTTGAAAAGCGGTCTTTCGTGAATTTCAATACCAACGCTGTGACCGAGCCCGTGACCGAAGCAGCCCTCATATCCGGCAGAATAAATAATATCGCGGGAAATCTTATCAACATCTTTGCACACTACGCCCGCCTTTACGGCTTTGATGCCGGCAAGCTGCGCCTTAAGTACGGTATCATATACCTTTTTCTGCTCGTCGTCAATACTGCCGAGCGCTACCGTTCTTGTCATATCCGAGCGGTAGCCGCCGACCACCGCGCCGAAATCCATTGTTATGAAGTCGCCGCGTTCAACCTTCTTATCGGTCGGCACACCGTGCGGAAGCGACGAGTTTTTGCCCGAAACCACAATAAAATCAAAGGAGACACCCTCGCTGCCGAGCCTGCGCATATAAAACTCCATATCAAGCATAATTTCGCGCTCGGTTCTGCCCTCTTCAATGCGGGCGGTTATGTATTTAAAGGTCTCATCGGTCAGCCTTTGAGCCTCTTTCATTAAAGAAAGCTCCTTTTCGTTCTTTACCGCGCGCAAATCGCGAAGTAATGTATCAAAGCGGTCGCATTCGGGTATTTCCACCTGAACGCCCTCGGAAAGCTGACGTAAAAGACTCATTGAAACATACTCATTTTCAACATAAAGGCGCTTTATGCCGTTTTCCTCGCACAATTCCTTAATTTCCTTAAAAGGAGAGGAAGACAGGCGAACCTCGCAGCTACTCACAATTTCCTTTGCCTTTTCAACATAGCGGAAATCAATAAGAAAATACGCCTTACTGTCGGTTATTAGAACATAGCCGTCGCTTGTTTCAAAGCCGGTAACATAAAATCTGTTCGGCACGCTTGCAATAAGCAGCGCGCTCCCGTTTTCAAGCTCGTTTTGCAATTTTTTAACTGTTGCGTTTCTCATTTTCAAAGCTCCTTTAAAACATTGCGCAAAAATTCGTATACTCTCCCGGCAGACGACACCGAAAGGTGCTCGTTAGCGGTGTGAATATCCCACATATCGGGTCCTAACGACACCGCGTCAAACCCCGCTATTTTCTCGCCCAAAAGCCCGCATTCAAGCCCCGCGTGAACGGTTTCCACGGTGGGCTTTCTGCCGTACATTTTCCCATATACCTCGGTCATTTTATCCCGCAGGCGCGAATTTTCTCTGTACTCCCACGCGGGGTAATCGCCGTGAATCTTAAGCTCTGCGCCGTAGGCCGCCGCCAATTCCCGTATTCCGTCAAGCAAGCGCTGCTTTTCGGGTTTTACGCTGCTGCGCACCGACATAACGGCGTTAAAATACCCGCCCGAAATATTTGCGATACCGAGGTTCTGCGAGCTTTCCACTAAACCCGGTATATTTTGGCTCATAGCCATAACGCCCGATTTAAAGCCCGATAAAAATTTCACCACATCGGCGGTTGATTTGTCATTTAAGCACTTATCTGCCTTTTCCGCTTTTTCGGCGGTGATTTTAAGCCCCTTATCACTGTCGAGCACATTGCTTTTTGTAAACTCGGCTAAATAATCGCTTATTTTGCTGTTTGTCGCTATAACGCACTCGCAGGCGTTGGGGATAACATTATCCTTAAACCCGCCGCAAACGGAAACAAGACGAAATTCGCAGTTCAAGTTATCAAGCAGCCGTCCCATAAGAGTATCGGCATTAAGCCTGCCCTTGTTAATATCAATTCCCGAGTGACCGCCCAAAAGCCCCGAAACGGTAATTTTAACGCAGGGCACTGCGTTTTCGCAAAGCTGTACGGGTATTTTAAAATCAGCCTTTGCGCCGCCCGCGCAGCCTACCGTTAAAACGCCCTCTTCGCCCGAATCGAGGTTTATAAGCGTGCTGCCCGAAAGCGCCGATACGTCAACACTCTCGGCGCCGTACATTCCCGTTTCCTCATCGGTGGTAAACAGCGCTTCAAGCGGCGGGTGCGCGGCGGTTTCGTCCTCCAAAACCGCCAGTATCATGGCAACGGCTATGCCGTCGTCAGCGCCTAAAGTAGTGCCGTCAGCCGAGAGCATATCGCCTGTGAGCACAAGGCGCAAGCCGTCCTTTTTAAAATCAATATCGCAGTCGGCGGTTTTTTCGCACACCATATCAAGGTGCCCCTGCAAAATTACGGTCGGGTGGTTTTCGTACCCCGCGGTCGCCGCCTTTTTAATTATAACATTGTTAAGCGCGTCCTTTTTAAATTCAAGACCGTGCTCCTTTGCGAAACTTACGCAAAATTCGCTTATTCCGTCGGTATTTCCCGAGCCGTGCGGAATGGCGCATATATTTTCAAAATAATGAAACACGCGCAAAGGCTCAACATTTTCAAGCATTTTTTGTCACTCCGTTTTAAATTTAATCGTCAAGGTCCTTGCCGCAGCAGCGCTTGTATTTTTTACCGCTGCCGCATGGGCAAAGCGCGTTTTTGCTCACTACGCCCTTACCCTTTACGGTAAGCGGCTTATCGCCCGCATTCGTTTCCTCTGCAACCTTTTCGCGCTTTACTTCTTCATTGCGGCGAATGCGAACGGTAAGCACAAGCTTTGCGGTCTGTTCGCGTATTGCGTTGGTCATAGCCTCGAACATATCGTAGCTGTCGTTGCGGTATTCCACAACCGGGTCATGCTGACCGTAGGCGCGAAGACCGATGCCCTGGCGGAGCTGATCCATAGCGTCAATATGGTCCATCCAGTTGGTATCAACGCATCTGAGCAGCATTACGCGCTCGATTTCACGCATAATATCGCTGCCGAATTCTTCTTCGCGCTGCTCATAGCGCGCGTGCGCCTTTTCCTTTAGGTTTTCGGCAACTTCTTCTCTTGTTGTGTTGCCAAGCTCCTCGGGGGTAAAGTGCAAATCATCCGGCGTGGTTACCCAACCGAGGAAATACTCGCGCATACCGTTTAAATCCCAGTTATCGTGAACTGCTTCATCGGCAAGGTAAATTTTTGAATATTCCTCAATCGTTTCGTCTATCATTTTCAGTACGGTATCCTTAAGGTCTTCGCCGTCAAGCACCTTGTTGCGCTGGCTGTAAATAAGCTCGCGCTGCTTGTTCATTACATCGTCGTACTGCAAAACATTCTTACGGGTTGCGAAGTTCATGCCCTCTTTCTTCTTCTGTGCGCTTTCAATCGTGCGGGAGAGCATGGAGCTTTCAAGCGGGGTGTCGTCGTCAACCTTTAGTGTCTCCATCATATTGGAAATGCGTTCGCCGCCGAACAGGCGCATAAGGTCATCTTCAAGCGAAACATAGAATCTTGTGGTACCCGGGTCGCCCTGACGGCCTGCACGGCCGCGCAGCTGGTTATCAATTCGTCTTGAATCGTGGCGCTCGGTGCCTATAATGCAAAGTCCGCCCGCCTGCCTTACCCTGTCAGCCTCGGGAGCGATTTCCGCCTTAAATTTATCGTAATATTCCTTGTATTGCTCGCGCGCGGAAATTATATCTGCATCGTCTGTTTCGGCAAAGCCCGTTGCCTCGGCAATCATTTCTTCGCTTAAGCCATCGTGGCGCAGCGCCGCTTTCGCAAGGTACTCTGCGTTACCGCCGAGCATAATATCCGTACCACGACCTGCCATATTGGTAGCTATTGTTACCGCACCGGGCATACCCGCCTGTGCTATAATTTCAGCCTCTTTTTCATGGTGCTTGGCGTTTAGCACATTGTGCTTTACGCCGCGGCGCTTTAGCATACCCGACAAAAGCTCCGATTTTTCAATCGTAACCGTACCCACAAGCACAGGCTGCTCCTTTTCATGGCAGGCGATTATATTATCGATTACCGCGTTGAATTTAGCCTTTTCGGTTTTATAGACCACGTCGTTTTCGTCTACACGCGCAATCGGCTTGTTTGTGGGTATTTCAATAACGTCCAGCTTGTATATTTCCTGGAATTCCGCTTCCTCGGTCATGGCGGTACCCGTCATACCCGAAAGCTTGTTGTAAAGGCGGAAGAAGTTCTGGAAGGTAATGGTTGCAAGGGTTTTTGACTCGCGCGCAACCTTAACGCCCTCTTTGGCCTCAATGGCCTGATGCAGACCCTCGTTGTAACGCCTGCCGTACATAAGGCGGCCGGTAAATTCATCAACGATTATGACCTCGCCGTCCTTCACAACGTAGTCAACGTCGCGTTTCATAACGCCGTGGGCGCGTATTGCCTGGTTTATATGGTGGGCTATCGCTATATTTTCGGTATCGTTAAGGTTTTCTATGCCGAAATACTGCTCGGCTTTTTTAACGCCCGAGGGTGTAAGGGTTGCGGTGTGCGCCTTTTCATCCACAACGTAATCGCCGTCGTAGTTGGTTTCTTCGTCGCTCGCCTTATCGTCCATTTCCTTAACCTTTACCATTTTAAGGGTCAAGGCAAAACGGTTTGCCTGGGTATACAGGTCGGTCGATTTATCGCTCTGACCCGATATTATAAGCGGGGTTCTCGCCTCGTCTATAAGTATTGAGTCAACCTCGTCAACAATTGCGAAGTTGTGCCCGCGCTGAACCTTTTGCTCCTTGTAAATTACCATATTATCGCGCAGGTAGTCAAACCCTAACTCGTTATTGGTGCAGTAGGTAATATCGGCGTTATACGCGGCTTTTTTCTCATCCTGATCCATTCCGTGAATAATAAGCCCCACGGTAAGCCCCATAAAGCGGTAAAGCTTGCCCATCCACTCTGAGTCACGCTTTGCAAGGTAATCGTTTACCGTTACAATATGCACGCCCTTGCCTGAGAGCGCGTTTAAGTACGCCGGCAGGGTTGCAACCAGTGTTTTACCTTCACCTGTTTTCATTTCGGCGATTCTGCCCTGATGAAGTATAATACCGCCTATTACCTGCACAGGGAAGTGCTTCATACCGAGCACGCGGCTTGCGGCTTCTCTGCAAGCAGCAAAAGCCTCGGGCAGAATATCGTCAAGCGTTTCGCCGGCCGATAAGCGCTCCTTAAATTCATCCGTTTTATGCCGCAGCTCATCGTCGGTGAGCTTTTGGTATTCTTCGTCCAGCGCCAAAACCTTTTCCTGCATAGGCTTTATGCGCTTAATTTCCTTTTCACTGTAATTTCCGAACAGTGCCTTTAATAAACCCATTGTTATTACCTCTTAAATAATATTTTATCGTTTTCACGGTAAAGCCCCGCGGTCAGCGTTATATCGCCCTCGCGGCTAATAAAAACCGCCTCGGTGCCCGCCGTGTTTTCAATTATTTCTTTTCCCTTTTCGGTGCCGAGCAGCAGGCAAGCGGTTGAAAGCGCATCGCAATCCGCCGAATTTTCACCTATCACCGTAACCGCTGAAAGCTCGTTTTTAACGCCGTACCCAGTGGCAGGGTCTAACACGTGGTGGTAAATCTCCCCGTTTTTTTCAATATACCTTTCGTATATTCCCGAAGTCGCGGCGCTTTGGTTTTCAAGCGGCATATTAAGCAAAATTTCCTCGGTAAACGGCTTGCGTATGCCTATGTTAAACTTACCTGTTACCTTTATATTTCCGCCTAAGTTTACAAGAGCTTTTTTTACGCCCTTACCTTCAAGGTAGGAAACAACCTTATCGGTAATATACCCCTTTGCAATACCGCCGAGATCGATTTTCTTCCCGTGTAAATTCGCGGTGTTTCCCTTTATTTCAATGCTGTGGTAATCAACGTTTTTTAGTGCCTCGGCTATTTCGCTGCGGCTCGGTACTATTTGGTTTTTGAAATCCCATAATTCCGACACCGGGCAGACGGTAATATCAAACTTCCCGTCGGTCAGGTTTCCGTAATAAACCGATTTTTCAAGCAGGCGCAAAGTATCGTCCGATACCGAAACAAACCCGTCGGTTTCGTTAAGCCTGTACACATCACTGCCTTTTACCGTTCGGCTCAAGAGTCTTTCAAGCTCCTCACACACGGCGAAAGCACCGCTCAGCGTTTCGTCGTCGCAATCGGCGGAAACGGTGCAGGCGGTGTCAAGTAAAAAGCGTGTTTCGGAGTTTAAAGCCTTGTTTTCATCCTGTGAGCAGCCGCAAAGCAAGAGCAAAAGCAGCAGCATAGGAAGCGTGATATTTTTACTCATAAAAATTATTATACAATAACTTTCTTTTTTTGTAAAGATATGTTAAAATCAAATATGAAAATATTCTATGAACGCAGGTTGAAAAAATGCTGAAAAAGGGCGATTTTATTATAATTCTGTCGGTTTTGCTTTTGGCTTTGATATCATCTGTCCTTGCTTTTTCCCAAAAAAGCGGCAAAACCGTGACGGTTAAGGAAAATAACAAAACGGTATATTCGGGCTCGCTTTACGAAAATAAAACGATTAGGCTTGCCGGCAATACCGTGGAAATTAAAAACGGCAAGGTACGGGTTTCTTCTGCCGACTGCAAAAATCAGATATGCGTAAACCATAAGCCTATAAGTAAAAAGGGCGAAAGCATAATATGCTTGCCGAATAAGGTTTTAGCAGAGGTGGAGTGAAAATGGCAAAAAGAATAACACTTTACGGAATTTTTACATGCCTTGCCCTTATTTTCGGGTATATAGAAAGCCTTTTTCCCCTTTCCTTTATAGCCCCGGGCATAAAATTAGGGCTTGCAAACTGTATTTGCCTTTTGCTTATAGCAAGCGGAGACATTCGCGGCGCGCTGCTTGTAAATATTACCCGCGTAACCTTATCCGCTCTGCTTTTCTCCACACCGTTCGCCCTGCTTTTCTCGCTTTCGGCAGGGATTATTTCAACCCTTGCGGCATTTGCGCTCTCGCGCTTTAAAGCGGTAACGGCGGTAGGCTGCGGCATAGGCGGCGCCGCCGTGCATAACATCGTTCAAATAACCGTCGCAGCCCTTATTTTCGGTGGGGGAGTGGTTTATTACCTGCCCTTTATGCTTATAGCCTCGCTTTTCTGCGGCGGCTTAACAGGCGGCACGGTGCTTTACCTTTCCCGCCGCAATATCCCGGATTTATTTTTCAAGTAGCATGCTCATAATATCGGGGCCGTGCTCAACAAATTCTCCCGTTTCGGCGGCGTTTTTCTCGGTAAAGGAGGAAACGCCGTTTTCCTTTTTGCGGCTGTCGTATATCAAAAACGGCACGGGTGCAGATGAATGTGTCATTGTTTCAAGCGGGGTCGGGTGGTCGGGCATTATAAGTATGCGGTAATCGTCGCCGCAGCCGTTTAAGTAGTCGAGCATTTTTGTAAGCACTCTGCTGTCTATCATTTCAATCGCTTTTACCTTGTTTTGCGCTTCGCCCCGGTGACCGCACTCGTCGGGCGCCTCAAAGTGAAGGTAAACAAGGTCTGTTCCGCGCTTGAACGCGTCAATTCCCGCCTGGGTCTTGCCCTCAAAATTCGTGTCGATATAGCCTGTTGCGCCCTCAACCTCGGGGGTCTCCATACCCGCGCATATTCCTATGCCCTTAAGCAGGTCAACCGCGCTTACAACGCAGCCCGAAACGCCGTTTTTCTCCCTGAAGTTTTCAAGCTGCGGGCGTCTGCCCTCGCCCCAGAGCCAAATGGAGTTTGCTTCGTGCAAGCCTTTTTTGCGGCGCTCTATGTTCACGGGGTGATTTTTAAGTATTTCATAACTCTTTTTCATAAGGTCTATAAGCGGCGCGGCGTTTTCGCTCTTGCTTAAATACTCGCCTATTACCCGCCCGCTTATATCGTGCGGCGGGGTCATATTGCCAAGGTCGGTAGTTCCGTTATCTACCACTAAGCAGTGGCGGTAGCTTACGCCGCCGTAAAATTTATAAATATCGCTGCCGAGCTCTTTTTCAACCGTTTCTATTATTTTATGCGCCTCTTCGGTTGAAATATCGCCCGCGCAGTAATCCACCATTGTTTTGTCTTCGTAGTTTTCTTCGTTCGACAGCGTAACGGTATTGCAACGCAGCGCAACGTCGGTTGGCTTTAAATCAACCCCGATAGACGCTGCCTCAAGCGGCGACCTGCCAGTATAGCAAACCGCGGGGTCATAGCCCATAACCGAAAGATTTGCAACATCGCTGCCCGGCTTCAGCCCCGCAGCCACCGTGCGGCACATACCCACCTCGGCATTTTTTGCCAATGCATCCATATTCGGCTTATGGGCGCATTCCATAGGCGTTTTACCACCCAAAGCGGCGTTCGGCGTGTCTGCCATTCCGTCGCAAAGTACAACAAGATATTTCATTTTGCATTCCTCCGTATGCCATTAATTATAAGCATTTCTTCATTTAATGTAAAGTATATTTTAAAAAAATTCCGCTTTATTCCTCTAAAATATTAAAACCGCGCGTTGTAAAATGAAGTTGAAATAAAATAAAAAAATAGGTTCATAGTGACGAACCTGTGGTAGAATTAATTTGCTACAACAATTCCGAAAGGAACA
>ERZ772819.930-NODE-930-length-24465-cov-21.155346_pt1 | contig 24465 bp, 22 predicted proteins | sample MGYA00580860_ERZ772819 | MGnify/ENA primary metagenome ERZ772819 (study PRJEB29015, sample SAMEA2737683) | human gut metagenome | biome: human gut; feature: human-associated habitat; material: faeces | place: China | collected 2012 ...
CCCGCTGGAAAGCAGCGGTTTTTCCTATACGATTGAGATCCCGGAAGAAACCTGGTTGGCAGATCTGGATAAAAACGCCTACAAGCGTATCGTAAACAACCTTTGCGAGAATGTGCTCCGGCACAGTCACGGCACACAGTTTCGTTTCTGTCTGATCCCTGACGCCCGACAGGCAACGATCCGTGTTTCCGACAATGGCACAGGCATTTCTGCCGACGATCTTCCTCATGTTTTTGACCGGTTATATCAATGCGATCCTTCCCGAACAACTCCCGGAAACGGCCTTGGCCTTTCCATAACCAAGGAACTGGTCGTTGCTATGGGCGGCACCATTCAGGTACAAAGTTTTCCGGACCACGAAACAACATTCACCATCTGTTTTCCAAAAGCAAAAGCGTTGCCATAAGGCAACGCTTTTTTTGCCGTCGGGCATTTCTCTTACCGGCGTTTTTCCTTCCACTCCTCGAACAGCCGTTTTCCCTCTTCCGACTGGTAAAATGCCTGGATCTTGGGCAGCAGGAACCGGGCAAACCGTTCCAGCTCCTGCTGGGGCACGCCGTCCTCCTGATACTTGGCGGACGCCGCTGCCTGTGCTGTTTTCTTCTCCTGCCGATCTTCCGTAGCGGCTCCTTTCTGCAGGGCTGCCCCCTGCTGCCTTATGATGTGTTCTGTCATCGGTCCTGACCCTTGGCCCGCTGGCGGCGCTGCTGACGGTTCAGCCGCTTTTCTTCCTGTTGGCGTCGGCAGATGCCCAGCACAAACGCCTGTACCTGCTCTGGTGCCACCCGCATAGCTTCCCAGTAAGGCCGGGTGTCGTTGAGCACCGCATCCAACTGTTCCTCACAGCGATGGATGCGCTGGCGCAGCTCCTGTTCCCTCACTGTGCTTTGCTGCAACTGCATCCGCAGACTGCGGTTCTCTGCCTGCAGCTTGCCAGTGGCCTTTGCCATCTCGCACAGGGCCTGGAAGTCCTGCGGCATCAGTTCCACACGCTTTTCCAGCACACCTTTGGTTTTGGCCCGCTGCTCGATGTCTGCCACATCGCGGATCGAGCCGGAAATGTTCTTTACCTGGGAGATAAGCTCCTTTCGCTGGCCTTGCAGTTGTTTGGTCTGGTCAGACAGTTCTGCCACTGTCTGGCGGTCCTTCTGGACCTTATACTCCAGGACCTCCAAATGTTCAGCATCGCTGCCCTGTACACCGCGCTCAAAGTCGGTAAATCCCGCCTGCCGCATGTGCTCGAAGAATTGTGTTTGCAGCAGGCTGTAGGAGCTCACCAGCCGGGGCTTGCCGTTCTTTTTCAGCACAGGCTGTCCCTGCTCGTCGATTATGGGGACCATCGGCCACTTTTTGCTGTGACTCACCTGCATGATCGTCTCCCGCACGGTGCCCCGCAGTGCCGGGTCCTTGCACCGCTTGGACCATCTGATCTGTTTCTCTACCACCGGCAGATAAACAACGTGGAGGTGATAGTGGAAAACATCCCGTCCCAGCCGGTCACTGGCTTCCCGGTTGCGCTCGTCGGCGTGCATAACCGCGGAGATAATGTACTGTTCCCCGCCCGCGATCTCCTTGGCCAGCTCGTACACCTCAGCGTAGAACTGCTTGGCGTACTCATAGCCGCCATGGGTTTCGAAATAGTCGGTGTTCACATCAAACACCAGCTCGTCAAAAATGTAGGCATCCGGTTTCAGACCTCGGGTGGAAACAATGCCTTCTTCCACCATCCGGTCAAATTGCTGGGCGTAAGTAGCTGCCTCGCAGGCTTTGAAAGTCACATTGTTGTGGCTGTATTCCAGCAGCACATCCGGGTTGGAGTACACTTCGTTCTTGCGTTCGTTGTGCCGTTCCCGCACCGAGATAGCATTTTTACGGTAGCGCTCATTGCGCACCACGGTCCGATGGATTTTGCTGATAGGCGACTCCTTTCTTGGGTACGGTTCTGCTGCGGATGGGGTACGCAGATGCTTTGGAAAGCATCTGACCCACTATGACACTTTCCGGCGCTGCCGGCAAAGTGCCAGTGGGCCCGCTGCGGCGGGAGGGATTGGAATACGGTTGGCAACCAAAATCGGTATACCATCTTCCCGGTTGGGCCGCCATCGTAGCGGTTGCCATGTCTGTGGTTGCATCTGGGAACCAGGCAACACAGCCCTTGTCCACCTTTTGCAAAACGCGGGGTGTGGAATTCTTTCTCTATTTCTCTTTTAGTTAGATATATCATTCTATCTTTATCGTGTCGGTTTTTCCGACGGGTCGGTGTCGGCAAATCCGTCAACTGGCTGTCCATTTTTTCGACAGGTCAGATCGGCTTTTCCGACGGGTGGGTTACAGCTCGTTGGGTTCCTTGGGCCGGGGCAAGTTGAGGTAATACCGCCGGGCCTTTCCGTTTGACTGCCCCGGTACCGGCTCCAGCAAACCACAGCGTTCCAGAGCGGCAAACAATCCGGCAGCTTTCTCCCGCTGGCAGTGCAGCAGTCTCCCGGCACTGGCCCGTGAAAGGCTCACACAGGGCCTGCCGTTGGCTTTCCAGTGCCCGGTGGTATCCTGGGCCGACAACCGCAGCAGCCCCAACAAATGGCCGTACAGCAGCTTGCTTTCGCCGGGAAGTTCCCGGTAAGGTTCTTCCGACAGGAGACTGCTCGGGATCATCAGGAAACCGTCGATGCGGTTCAGGTTGTCCTCTGCGGGAACAAGTTCATGGTTCAGATGGCACCTCCTTGGGTCATGGGTTGGTGGCGGACTTTGGCTTCTGGCCTCCCTCTTTTCTGTTTGGTTTCTGTCCTCGGAAAATGTTCGATTATTTCATCATAGATTCTTCCGACACATACAGCATACAACGTCTTGCGGTCCGTTTCAAGATGTGTTAGACTGTTTTCATGTTAGATGATTCACACACTTTTCTCGGCTGTTTCTGAAACACCGAAAAACACAGAGCCTTTTTCCGCCTACTATGCTCCAACACAGGATGGTGACAAATTTTGAACTACCAGACGTACCTTTTCTTTGAAGGCCGCACCGAATATATCCAGGGCTACGACACACCCCAGCATACGTATCCGCTGGGGTCCCTGGTGTTCGGTGTCCTGGACCTGGATGCCGCCCCCTACCTGGAACGGGGCCGCGCGTTGCTGGAAAGATTCCGGGGCGTAAACTTCGCGGAAGATCAGACCATGCAGCAGAGCCTGGCAGCCCCTGACACCTGTGTGTACTATCAGGTAGCTTCCTTTTACCATGACTTTGCCGCCGCTGTGCGGCAGGTTTCCCCGGCCCTGTTTGATCTGGTGGAAGGCTACACGCTTGCCAACTTCCGTCGCAATGAACGTGAACTGAAAGCGACCCAACATAGCCTGTGGCAATTTATACAGACTGGAAAAAATGACAGTTCGTATACGTTTGATGAATTGCGCGCCAGAATGTCCCACCTCGGCGAATTGGCCATAACCAGCGACATCATGGAAGGGTTCTGCCGGAACTTTCCGGAGTACACAGACCAGATGAAGGTCTTTATCCAGCGTGATACCGGCGACGCCTCTCTGTGCCGGACGGCGCTGTCGGTATTGGAATCCTTCGTGACCTTGCTGCAGCAGTTGGTGGACGGCAAAACGGATCTGCACCAGCTGATCGAGGCTACACTGGTGGACGAGGATGGCCGCCCCAGAACGGAGCATGGCCAGCGCCCTTCGGAGCTACTGGTAGAACTGGCCGAAAATGGCGATTCGCCCTACCAGAAATACCACAAGCTGGAGGACGACATCCATATCCAGACCCGGTACAAACGGCCCACAGACAACAAAAAAGGCGGCATTTCTGCCGCCACGTTCTACGCGAGTGATACGCTGCCTGCGTTACTCTTTTTGGAATTTGTACAGATGTGTGCCCAGGACCTGCCGGTTGCCGTCTGTGAAAGCTGCCACCGGCTGTTTGTTCCCTTCTCCAGCCGCGCCAAGTATTGTGATCGGGTGCTGGACCCGGAATCCGGTGCCACCTGCAAGGACATTGCCGCCAAGCTGGCCTATGCCGAAGAACTGAAAGCCAACAAAGCCAAGGAACTCTACAACAAGATGCGCAACCGCTACCAGATGCGCTGCTCCCGTGCGCCCGGCAATCAGAAAATGCGGGATGACTACAACGCTTGGCGCAAGCAGGCGCAGATAGCACTGAGTAAATACCAGCTAGGGGAAATCGGTTGGGAGGAGTTTGAGAAGGTTATTCGCAGTGGCCTATAATGTTTCTCCTTGTTGGAGAATCAAAGTTCCTCCTTTTATGGATGATGGAAACGGTTTTCAATGCAATTTTTTCAGTCCCAGCAGTAGCGCCCCTGCCAACAGCCCCAGCAGGCAGCCGCCGAACGCAAGTATTTGGGCGCCGAGCAGTTGATCCCGAATCGAATTTGTCAAGGATACAAATGCCATCAGACTTTGCTGAACAAGATTGCCCAAGTCCATCCAGAAATTCATATCCGACCATCGGCTGGGAACCAACCAGCGAGGCAAAGCGGCCAAAAGATCCGGCAGCGCCAGCGCTGCCATCAGAAGCAGAGCGAATGCAGCCACCTGACGTCCCATCTTTCCAAAAGGGGCCAGTCTCCACAGCTGATGCAGGAAGAGCAGTGCAGCAATCGTTAATGGTATCCAAGCGACAGCATTGATGATCTGACGCAATGTGCCAGTTGGCAGCAGCTCTGCGTCGTTTTCCGAAAGTCCGGCACTTTGCAGAAGATTCTGTATTGTTCCGCGGGGGTTGTTTCCGCTCTTGATTTCCAGGGACGCGGCTGTATAACCAGCATCCGAGGCAGTCACATCCGGGCAAATCAGAAAACATTCTTTTCCTTCCACCACACCGGTGATACGACGTTTTCCGTCATCCACCATCAGCTCCAATCCTGTCACTTCACGACTTCCAAACAGGGCATCTGCCAAGCCGACACTGATTGCACATCCATCCCACTGTTCTGCCCCGGGTGCACTCCCGTACAGATAGGCCGCCGGGAAGCAGAGGGTCGGGCTGCCATAAACGGAAATGCGTTGTGCCACAGAACTTCGTCCCAAATCCGTCGTAATCGTTTCTGACTCTTCTTTCCAGAGTGCGAGATTGAGGCCGAGATCTTCTGCTGCCTTGCTGAGTGAGTTAGCTTGTAAGACAGAGACCAGCTCTTTAAACCGCAGCTCATATCCCTTTGCGGGAAGATTTGCCGCTAAAGTAAACAGTCCCCCAACTGCGAATGCGATCAACGCCCACCCCAATATAGTGACTATCCATTTTTTCATGATGCCACCCGAACCCAGGCACCTTCTGAGAGCGGTTTGTCCGCGCCGGTGACTACCTGTCCGCTGATGCTGCCGGAAACCGCTGCCATACCATCGCCCTGTGCCTCAACCGTTACCGGAAGTCGGATCAGTACATTCTGTGTACCCAACAGCGTGGATTGCTCTTCCACCAAATAGACAAACATACCAGAGCTGTCTGTTTGAATTGCGGTGGCTGGAAGGCATTGTTCGTACTGCCCTGCGTTCAGTTTGATTTCCACAGTAGCACTTCCCGCTTTCCATTCGCCGGAGTTTAACATGGCGGTAATTTGTATACTTCCATCTTCCGATGGTTCGGACAAAGCCGTAATGGTTGTCTGCATAGATTGACTTCCTTGCTTCACAGTGACCTGTGTTCCCACCGTGGCAAGGCGAGCCGACTCCTGCTCCAAAGAAAAGGTCAGTACACTGGCAGCGTTCTGATCTGCAAGAAGACCTGCCACAGATGAACTGTTTTGCCCTGCCACAAGATTCAGCTGCGTGAGTGTTCCATCCATAGGAGCTGAAAAAATGCCGTCCGCCGCCTCCAGTTCCTGCAAAGCCGACAATTCCGCGCGAGCAATGTCCAGTTGAGCTTGCGTCACAGTGGCTTGTGCCTGGTTGGACGCATTCGTCTTTTCAATGTCCTCAGAGGACTGGTTATAATTATGTGCGGCGCTGTTGCGGGCATCCTCATAGCTCTGGGCGGTATCCTCCGCGGCTTTGTTGGCGGCTGTCGCACTTTCCTGTGCCGCGGCAAGGGCCGACTCAGCAGCATCCAGCACAACTTGTGCATCGGCTATTTTCTGTTGCCGCTCCGCCTCTGCACTTTCGGGAGTAGCAACAGGCTGGTTCTGCAGGGCATTCAGTGCATTTTGGGCCGCATCCCGCTGCTGCCGCGCTTTTTCAATCGCATCTTCACCGTCCTGCCATGTTTTCTGTGCATCGGAATAGGCTCGTTCCAGTTGCTGTTGGGCTTGCTGGAGTGCAAAACTATCTGCTTTGTCCGGATCGGAGAGTTGCATGGCGGAGACTTCCAGCTGTTTTACTTGGGCCTGTTTGGTTGCCAATGCCTGCTCCAGGGAGACCTCATCAAATCGGGCAATGGCATCTCCTTTTGAAAGGGCCTGCCCTGTTGTAGCCGTTACCTGTGCCACCAACAAACCTTCCGGGGCAGTAAGAGGTGTACCTCCCTGCACAGAAATGGTTCCTGATGCCGTACTGCTTTGGGTGATCGAGCCTGCGCTTGCCTGTCCCAAAGTCACTCTGGGCATACTGACTCCGGCGATTCCCCGAGCTGTAAGCGTAAGGATGAGCATAACGGCAAAGAATTTAACTACCGTACCGAGGCGCCCAGCTTGCTTGGGATCGCTGTTCTTCCACGCAGCGAACGCGATGCGAATACGATAGAACGGAAATCGAAACTTCATGGAAATATGTCCTTGCAATCCTTGTATTATTCTTTTAAGCCGCTTGCCTGAATTCCCAGTTCCAGGTATTGTTGCCCAAAGCGGAAAATCAGTACAGCAGGTGCCAACATAATCAGGCTGGCTGCCATGGCGGTGGCCAACGTCTGACCATTGGCATCGTTGAAAGAGGCCAGATAGAGGGACAGCGGCCATCGGGACGGATCTTTCAAAAATGTCATGGGCTGCTCGATGGCGTTCCACCCTTCCAGAAATGCCAGAACCATCGCGGAAAGTATGCCTGGCATTCCCAAAGGCAGTCCGACGTGCCAGAATGTACGAAACGGGCCGGCACCATCCAAAGCCGCAGCCTCCAGCAAAACCATGGGAACTGCGTCGAATCCTCGTGCCATAATGAATACTGTAAAGGCGGAAAAGCAGCCAGGCAGAATCAAAGCCCAGTGCGTATCCAGCAGCCCCAGCTTATTGAGTACCAGATAGTTGGGTACCATCGTAACCTGAAAAGGCAGCAGCATCAGGATCATGTACAGGTTCATACAAATCCGGCGGCCACGAAACCGTAACCGGGACAAGGCCCAGGCCGCAGGGGTACAGAAGATGAGCTGCCCCAGGAGCTGGGGAAACACCTGGATGCAGCTGTTCCAGAACATGGCAAAAAACGCAGGGGTATCCAGGAGCAGTTCCACCATGGGCTGCAGGGTAGGCCAACTGGGCAGAAGTTGCCACCGCACCGCCTGGGCTGCGCCGTCGTGCAAAGCCGGGCCGATGGTTGCCGCCAGTTCATCCGCCGGGGTCAGCGCCCCAAAGAAGAGAAACCACAGCGGCCACCAAACGCTCAAGGCCATCCATCCCAGCGAAACCGTGAGCAGCGCACGGGTCACTGCGGGTTTCACGGGTTCAGAATGGCAACGGTATCCGCCGTGAAACCGCTGTCCGTATTGATGCCGGTGATATACACAAAGGCCTTTGCCTGCACCATATCGGCGGAACCCTCCGCCTGACGGGAACTGCCATTTCCGTCTGCATAAATGGCAATATACCGGGTATCATCGGTACACATCACGGAAAACCAGGAGGAGGAGGCTCCTGCTTCAGCCATAACGCCTACGCTGGCATTCGCACCCAGGCGCTCGACAACAGTCGGAGAAAGAGTAAAGCCTGTATCCGTCATCTCCACCACAGACCCGGTGTAATCTGCCGACGCAGGGTCAAAAAGGGATTTTTCCACAGCCTCGGAGGATTCCGCATCCGGTGCCGGGGTGATGATTGGCGTGGCCGTCGGTTGAGCCGTGCTCTCTGTGTGAGGCGCATCCGGCTCCACAGAAGATGTGCTGTCGGAAGCAGCCCCACAGCCAGTCAGAAAGAATACGCAGGCAGCTGCAGTAATCACAAAAACAGAAAATTCCTTCATAACCAATCCTCCTTTAGGGAATTATTTGTCCCGGGTCCAGATCCGCTGCAAGGCCAGGATCAGGCCGGAAAGGGCCAGCGCCATGAGCACAGCGGCCGCGGTCAGGCGGGGCAGATCCAGGGACAGAAACCAGTTGTTGAACAGATGCTGCAACAGATACATACTTTCGTGGGGGTAGTTTCCTCCCACCAGGAAAGCCTCGCGGAAGGCTTTGAAACTGTTGAGCAGACTCAGCACACTTACCAAAGTCAAGGTGGGCAGCAAGTTGGGCAGTGTGATGTAAAAAAACTTCTGCCAGGCATTGGCACCGTCCACGGAAGCAGCTTCATACAGGTCAGCGGAAATCCCGTCCAGTCCTGCCAGCCAAAGGATCATGTCATAACCGGCATTTTTCCAGACGTAGGTGAACACCAATACCCAAAAGGCAGCCTCCGTGCCCATAAAATCCACTGCGTGCCCTCCCAAAGAGCAAATCAGCCCATTCACCAGACCATTTTTGGCAAACAATACCTTCCACAAAATCACAATGCTTGCCACGGGGATCGCCATGGGAAGGAGGAAACTGGTGCGGAACACTTTGCCGCGCCGGGTATCCCTGCCATTCCGTTGCCTGGCCACCGCCTGCACGCCCAGGGCCAGAAAAAGGCTGCACAACAGGAGGATCGGCACACAGGTGCAGAGAAACCGTACCGTATTGCGGGCTGCCAGTTGAAAGGCTGTGTTTTCCAGCACCGACTGATAATTGGCAAGCCCCACAAACCTTTTTCCCAATGCATCGCAAAAGCTGCGGCGGACCGTTTCTGCAAAGGGGACCAACATAAAGGCTGCGGTTCCCAGAAGGCTGGGCAGCAGGAACAAAATAGCGGCCGGGCCATCTGAATTGCGGCGGGATCTGGGTATGGTATGCCGCCATGTATGCCTGTGGGGCGGCAAGGCGGGGAGATTGCTCGCAGATTTTTTCATGGCTTATCCCTGTTCTGCAAACCGCAGCGATAGATCACCGACTACGCCTTCCACCGCCTGATCCATCGTTTCACTGCCGGACAGCAGCGCCTTGGTGTGGGCAATCAGGCTGTCCTGCAGGGCTTCGTCCACCACCACAGGGGTGGAAAGCTGCGCCAGCAGCTCTTCAAAGCCGCCGGTATAACCGTTATCCTGCATGGCCGGCATATTGCGATCCAGTGAGATCTGCATGCCTGCCTTCGTCACCGGCATGCCGTCCTCCTGGAAACTGCCCTGCACCTCGTCACTGAACAAGGCTTTCAGGAAGGCCCCCGCATAGTCCGTCTGATCGCTGTTGGCGGAAACCGCCGCAAAGCAGGAAGGCAGGTAGACGCCCTGGCAAAGTCCCGGCTGCAGAATGGTCTGTCCGGAAGCACGCAGTTCCGAGTCGGTGGCCCCCAGCCAGGAGGGGGTCGTCATGCTGCCGTAGCCGAATACAGCCCGGGATGTCTGGGCATATTCCGACATTCCCGCGTACCAGACGATGGTATCCAGACCACCGAAATTGCCTGCCGTACCGCTCATGGTATCCTGCTCGGGGTAGTCCGCCATGTTGTAATCCTCTCCCACCATCTGGAGGAACGCCATCAGATCGCGCAGCTTCGCTTCATCCAGGCCGTCCGCCGTGAACAGCGCAGGCTGGGAGGTCTGCAGGGCGAACTGCACCAGGCTGTCCACGCTGTCAAAGCCCAAGGCATACCGCTGGGACTCGTCCAGCGGTGCCCAGCTTGCTTCCGCCGGGCGCGGTGCATATTGCTGTACCAAGGCCGCCACATCGTCCAGGGTGGAGACGCCATCCAGTGTGCCGGCTGCGCCATGCATGACCGGAACCGTAAAGCGAGCGGGCAGCGTAAAGAGTTTTCCGTCCGCATCGGTATAACGATCGGTCACAAAATCATAGAGACTGCCCGTATCCACCATCCCGGACAGATCCAACAGCAAGCCACTGCCGGAGAAGGATTCCAGATCCACACCATCCAGAATCAACAGATCCGGGCCTTCCCCCGCCAGAAGCTCGGTGTTCAGCGTCCGCAGGGCATCGTCTTTCGTCAGTCCGGCGCCTTCCTGCAGGGCCACTTCATACTCTACTGCACAATCGGGATTTTGCTGGGTAAAGGTTTGTATCGCAGCACGGACGGTAGCATTTTCCTCCAGGCTCCAGACTTCCAGCGTGTTGGCCGGGGCCGAGAGCGTCGAATCAAAGGAATACCGGTACAGCTTTGTCTGCATGGAGCCGTCACTGACAATGGCCAGATAGCTGCCGTCCGGGGCGCAGCACAGCTGAGAAATGTAATTGCTGGAAAGAGACAGCGCCGTGCCGGTGCCGTCCACCACCTGCTCACGCAGGCTGCCTCCCTGTGCCTGCCGGTAGATGCCGGTCCTATCGGCATAACAGATGGAGCCATCCGTTCCCATGGCAGCCTGGGCGCTGTACGGGTCCGACAGAAATCCTGTCTGCACCGTCTGGGTGGTGCCGTCCTGATCCGCCCGGCAAAGATCTCCGTTGGAAGAGAAATAATAGAGGAACGAACCGCTTTCATCACCGGCCGGCAGGATCCCTGCAATGTCATTGTCGCCGAAATAGTAGTTTTCACCGGATGCATCGGCTCCCGCCCCCATCCAGCTCTGGTTCCCGCTGCTTACCTGTACCCAGCTTTTTACCTTTTGGGCATCCACATCATAAAACAGAATATTTCCCGGCAGAGAAACACCCGGTCCGCCTGACGGGACAGCCACCAGGGTTCCATCGGGCAGGAACCCCATCTGGTTGAGATAGAAATTCCCCCCGTCCACGCCCAGGTCCAGCTGAACCGGGTTGCCGTCCGATTGTACGACCCACAGGGTGGAGTCGGTGGTTGTAAACGCCACGGTGCCGTCCTGGCGGGCAGCCCAGCGTGCCAGCGTGCCTGTTTTTTCGGCCCAGTCCAGAGTCTCAGACTGCCAGCTGGCACCATTATCCGTGGAGGTGAGACGGACAGTGACCGGCATATCGGTACTCTCATCCCGGGCATACAGTACAAGACTGCCATCTGCCAGTGCGGCAGGCGCCGCGCCGAGTACCAATCCGGAGGAAATTCCGTCAGCCTGCCGTTCCACCCAGCGTCCCTGGGGGACCGCGTCCGTCTGGACGGCGCTGGAATCGGAACCGGATGCACCTGTGCCGGATGCGGTGCAGGCGGCAAGAGAAAACATCATCATGCCTGCCAGAAGCGAGGATAGAATCGTATGTACAGATTTCATGGTTGCCTCCCGACAATTGTGTGGATTTTGGAATACCGGCATTGTAGCAAAACAATCTGGAAAAAACCTGAAAAGTGTTTTCAGGTTTTTTTCAGACTGGCTGTGTAGACTAAGAATGTTCATATAATAGAGGTATACTGGATTGATAGAAACGACGGTTATGGCGGGAAGGAAATACCCATGCGAATCTTACTGATTGAAGACGACAAGGCGCTTTGCCAAGTTTTACAGCCCACATTACAGGCAGCAGGATTCGCCTCCGATTGCTGCCATACAGGTGCCGATGGTTTGCATCTTCTCAAAACCGGATACTATGATGCCTGCATCCTGGACAGGATGCTGCCAGAATTGGACGGCCTTACGCTGCTCAAAAGTGCCCGGGCCGACGGCATATCCATCCCCGTTCTTATGCTCACTGCTTTGGGGCAGATCGGTGACCGTGTGGAAGGTCTGGATGCCGGTGCTGACGATTATCTGGCAAAACCGTTTGATAACCGTGAACTGCTGGCCCGGCTGCGTGCGCTGGTCCGCCGGCCGGCGGATCTGCATGAGACCGCCCACCGGATTGCCTGTGGCGATCTTGTCCTGGATACCGCCCAGTTGACTTTGACGGGGCCTTCCTCCACTGTGACGCTCAGCCGCCGGGAATGTGACCTGCTGGCGGCATTTTGTCGTGCGCCCGGCCTGCTTCGGGCAAGGGCAGTCCTGTTGGGCAGCGTGTGGGGATCGGCGGCCGAGATTGAGGATTGCAGTCTGGATAGTTATATCTGTTTCATCCGGCGGCGTCTGACTGCCGTCGGCAGCCGGGCAGTCTTACGGACGGTACGAGGCGCAGGCTACCGCTTTTTGCCTGATGGTGAGGAAAACGCTCATGCTTAAACACCTCCGACGCCGCCTGACAATTCTGTTCAGTATACTCACCGCTGCTGTGCTGGCGGCAGCGCTGACGGCGACCTGCCGCATGGCCCAAATCGAAGCAGTTTCCGGAGCGGACCTCGTGTTTGCCAATACCGTCTCGGCAATTGAAGATGCTGTAACCGAGAACAATCTGGTTCGTGACAGTTGGCTGGCGAGTCAGGAAGCCGCTGGCCGCTTGGTTCTGTATATGGAGGACAATGGTCACCCCCTTGTATTCTCCGGTGGGTGGACACCTGCCGATGCGCGCACCACACTGGTGGCGCTGGCCAGAGAACAGGCAGTCTCTGCCGGGCTGAATCCGGACAGACTGCACCGGCAAAAGGTAAACTTTTCCTTGAACGGCGCACAACTCAGCGGCTCCTACACCTGTACCGCAATGCTGTTGCCCAGTGAACAGATGTCAAGTGCGGTTCTTCTGTACATTATCCGGGATATGGGCCCCTTGCATGACCGCCTTTGGGCCATGGTCTGGCAATATACAGCCCTGTGGGCTGCGGGTGCCTTGATACTGGCATTTCTCTCCCATTGGATGGTGGATCGTGCCCTGCGCCCAACCGCCCAGGCAATGCAGAAACAGCGGGAATTTGTAGCAGCTGCGGGCCATGAACTGCGCAGCCCACTGACTGTGCTGAAGGCAAGTCTGCAAGCGGCGCAGGCTCCCGAAACAGCCCATCTGGCTCCTCAATTTTTAAGCCATGCCGCATCGGAGGTGGACAGGCTTTCCCGTCTGACAGAGGATTTGCTGATTTTGGCCGGCGGTGATGCAGGGGTACTGCGTACCTCCCTGGCCCAAATCAATACGGACACTTTTTTGGTGGAACTCTATGAAAGATTTGTCCCGGTAGCGCGTGACCACGGCCACTCCCTCACGCTCCACCTGCCAGACAATCCCTTGCCCGCCCTGCACGCAGATGCACAACGGCTGGAGCAGCTGTTCGCCGTCTTGTTAAACAACGCATTTGAGTATTCCCCTGCTGGCACTCCCGTGGAAATTCTTGCGGAGCTGCCGCCTTCCGGTGGTCTGCACATCGCAGTAGTGGATCACGGCCCCGGGGTCCCCGACGCAGAAAAACACCGTATCTTTGATCGGTTTGCCCGAGGAGACCGCAGTCGGACCGACAAAACGCATTTCGGCCTTGGCTTGGCCGTTGCCAGTCAAATTGCCTCCTTGCACGGAGCGATCCTGCGTGTACGGGACACGCCCGGAGGCGGAGCCACCTTCGTGGTGGAGTGGCGTAATAATCATGTTCTGGACAGATCCAGCTTTTCGTAAATACAGAATGCTTTCTGAAACAGCAAAAGCCTTGCAGCGAGAAATTTCCCGCTGCAAGGCTCTTTCTATTTCATATTCATAGACTGCAGATAAAAAACAAATCCGAACGCACCTTCGAAAAGAAGTACGTTCGGATTTGCTTGGTATGGTGCACCATCGGGGACTCGAACCCAGGACCCACTGATTAAGAGTCAGTTGCTCTCCCAAGTGGCAAGCACTAAGAGTGGGATTCTTATCTTGATAGCGCTTCGAAATCCGTTGAATATACGGATTTTTATTTCGATTTGTCAATGCCTTCTCTATGAATCTGTGCAGTAGGAACCTGCAAATTATCCCTGTGGCGGATTGTCAATTCTTCAGACCATCCTTTATAATGGTATTATCGCTTCCTTGGAGGATGTTTATGAAAAAACTGCAATACAACTCGCCAGTCATTCTGACCTTCTTCTTCGCCTCTCTTTTTGTGCTGGTGCTGGATGCCATCACAGGCGGGGCCTCTACCCTGGCCGCCTTTTGCGTTTACCGTTCGCCCGTCAGCCCACTGTTTTTTGTGCGGCTGTTCGCTCATGTGCTGGGCCACAGCGGAATCCAGCATTTTCTCGGCAATATGACCCTGCTATTGGTTCTGGGGCCGCCACTGGAAGAAAAATACGGCAGTAAAACCCTGCTCGTTGGCATTGCATTTACCGCAGTGACTTCCGGCATTTTGCAGTGTATCCTGTTTCCCAACGCCGCGCTGCTGGGTGCGTCCGGCATTGTATTCATGCTGATTATGCTGTCCAGCCTTGCGGGAATGAAAAGCGGTCAGATTCCCCTGACGCTGCTGCTGGTGGCAGCGCTGTATCTGGGCGATCAGGTGTATTCCATTCTGTTTGTCCGGGATAACGTTGCCAATTTCATGCACATCGTGGGTGGGGCCTGCGGCACCGCCTTCGGCTTTGCTGTTGCCAAGCCCCGGAGATAGCCGGACGGGTTTTCGTCACATTTCCATCAAAAGCAATAATCGGGAACGAGTCGTTCATTCACTCGTCCCCGACTTTTTGCTTGATCAGTTTGCCAGCGCCTTCTTGATACGGTCACGGTCCTCCTGCGGGATGTTCAGCGCCTTCATGGCATCCTCCACAGTCATGTGCAAATTCTGCATCAGGTTCCGGACGGACACAATCCGTTCTTCCTCACGACCTTGCCCATATCCTTTCTGGATTCCCTTCTCAATCGCGCCTTGGCTCAAATTGCACATTTGGTACACCTCCGTTTCCAGTGTCTGTGTCATTGGCACATTAAATTCGTTCTGTAAAATGGTTTTCTTGGCGGCGGCGGTTTTTTCATCCGAGAGCAGCACCTAATATATTGAGCTGAATGGCCGCAGCCAGCGCGTCCCGCATGGTGTTTTGCTGATACAGGAATCCCGGATTGGTACCCGGCTCCAAATCGAACCAGATCCCCCATTCATCCACGGCAAGGCCGATGCTGCGCTCTCCCTGGTAACGCTTGATAATCTCATGGGTACCAAAGGAGTTGTCCTCACTGACTCCGCCCCAGTTGGTGTTGACAATAGTTTTGCGCTGTGCCTGCGGATCAACACCATCCCGCCAGTGATAGGTGTCTGCAAAGCAGCCGCCCGGCCACCGGAGAACCGGGATTTGCAGCCGTTTTAGGGCGTTGACCACATCACAGCGCATTCTATTCACATTGGGGATTTCGCAATCGTTTCCCACATAGATTCCCTGATAAATACAGCGGCCCAGATGCTCCGCGAAAGGTCCGTAAATATTGGGGTTGATGCGGCCTTTGGAACGCCTTGGATTGATGACCAGATATGCCATACCCCACTTTCCTTTTCTCAAACAGTAGTGACAAGCGCCTGATACGCGCCTTGCATGACATACGCGCCGCTGCCGGCAGGCAGGAACAGACTGTCGCCTTTGCGGAAAGGCACCTGTTCCCCGCCGCAGTGCAGAGTGCCTGTGCCCTCGGTGATGAGCAGCGACACAAAGGAGGTCTCGTCCGAAACACCTTCAAACTCGCCGGTGACGACATCCACGGTGAAGTAGTCGCACCGGGCCAGATGGCCGCCAAAATCCAGTTCTTTGGGCGGGCACAGTTCGGTGACAGCCAGTGCCTGCTGGATGTGCAGGGCGCGGGGCTTGCCGTCCGCCCCCACCCGGCCATAGTCGTAGACCCGGTAGGTGACGTTGGAATTCTGCTGCACCTCCGCAATGACGATGCCCTTGCAGATGGCGTGCAGGGTTCCTGCCGGGATGAAGAACACATCGCCTTGTTTCACCGGCACCGCATTGAGTACTTCGGTCAGCGTGTTTTCCCGGATGCGCTTGGCAAATTCCTCTTTGGTAATTTCATGGGCAAAGCCGTAGTACAGGAAGGCACCCGGCTCGGCGTCCAGCACATACCACACCTCGGTCTTGCCGTACTGGCCCTCGTGCTCCAGCGCGTAGGCGTCGGAGGGATGCACCTGAATGGACAAATCGTTTTTTGCGTCAATGAACTTGGTGAGAATGGGAAACTGCTCGAATTTCCGGCAGTGGGTACCGGCGGCCTCCGGGTGGGTGGCAAGGTAATCCGCCAGTGTGGAGCCGTCCTCCAAATAGGAAGGCCCGTCCGGGTGCGCGGACAGCACCCACGCCTCGGCCAGCGGGTGCAGGTCGCTCTGCACACCAAACTCGGCTTTCAGACACTCGCCGCCCCACAGGTAATCCTTACAGCTGGGTTTCAGTCGCATGATCGGCATCGTATTCCTCCCCCCACACTTCGATTTGTGTCAGCGCCGGGAACGGGCTTTCATCCTCCGCTTTGATGAGTTCACACAGAGTCAGCTCGTTCACAACACGCGGCGTTATGTCAAATTTCTGCGGCAGGGCTGTTTTCTCCAAAGCCAGCCGCTCCTGACTTCCGTCACTGAACCGGACGGTCACTCTTGTCCACCAGCTGTCATGGGGAAAATCTGCCCGCAGGGTCAGGCGCAGTCCCTTCACCCGCACCGGGCGGCCAAATTCCAGTTTCATGGCTGCGTTGGGGTCTCGGTTGATGCCCCAGCTCTGGTAAGGCCACTCCCCATGGGAGTCATTCTCAAAGAATCCATCCACCGCGTTCCGTGCGGCAAACACCGCCTCGCCCCGCGTTTCCACATTGGCGGAGGCGTGGGGGTACACGCCGTTTTCCCCGTGGCAGTCATAGGGATTGAAGGCCAGATTGCGCGGCCCTTTCAGTTCCTCCGCCGCAGCGCATCTTGCAGACAGCAGATGCCGTCTGCCCACAAAGCTCCTGGGGTTGTAGTTCATCCGGTTGTCTGCCGGGGGGATGGGGAACTCCATTGCCCCGCCGGGAAGAAAGACCAGCGCCGGGGGCATGGTATCCTCCAGATGCACCACGCAGAACTGCTGGGGCCGGTCTGTTTCCACCAGAATTATGTCACCCTCCTGATACAGTCCGTCATAGACAAGGGACACCTGTTCCGGGGCGGACTTTTCTGTCAGAGTATCTCCCTTTCGGTCAACCACCTTGATTGTAATAACCGCCATGGTTTATGCCTCCCCTCTTTGAGCCAGCATCGCCGCGCCGATCACCCCGGCGCGATAACCGAGGGTACAGGTGGTAATGCGGGTTTTCTTTTTTGCAAATTCATTGCCGAATACCAAGGGCTCAACGGCTGCACGAAGGGGTTGCAGAAGATTTTCTCCCTGATTGGCCACGCCGCCGGACAGCCCCACCACTTCCAGAAAGAAGATATTGATGAGGTTGGCGATGCCCATGGCAAGATAAGTTGTGTACTGTTCCACCACGGCCTTGCCTGCCGTATCCCCCATCGCGGCAGCGTCAAATGCTGTGCGTCCGTTCACGTCGTTTTCTTCTGGCGCCAGCGTATTCAGTGCGCTGTCCGGATGGGCGCGGCGTGCCTCTCTCGTCATGCGAATCAGGGCGGTGGCGCTGGCAAGGCTCTCAAAGCAGCCACGCCGTCCGCAGGTGCAAAGAGGCGCCTCAGACGTTCCCAGGATCACCATGTGGCCCGGCTCGGCTGCCGCGCCGGTATAGCCGGTGAGCAGCTTTCCATCCAGCACCACACCGCCGCCCACGCCGGTTCCCAGCGTGATGATGACGGCGCTTTCCGCTCCTTTCGCACAGCCGGCCAGTGCCTCCCCCAGCGCCGCCACATTGGCGTCGTTGCCAAGGTAAACCGGCAGGTCCAGTTTTTGCCGAAGATACCCCGCCATATCAAAATCATGCCATGCAAGGTTGTTGGAATACCGGACCACACCGCCATCCACGGTGCCGGGGCAGCCCACCCCGATGCCCGCCACCTGCTGGTCCTGCGACAGCGCCAGGCACAGGGCCGCAATGTCGTCACAGACTGCTTCCGCTGGACGCGGCAGATTGGTGGGTGCGCTGATTTCCTGTAGGACTTGACCAGTTTCATCAACAAGAGCGGCCTTCATATTGGTTCCGCCAAGGTCAACACCGATGGTTTTCATCTTGACCCCCTCCTTCCTCGTGAGACAAAGCGCTTACGATCACTTCAAATTCCATCCTCTCGCCGGGTTGGCAATGGATCAGATACGGATCATGGGTAAAGGCACCCCAGGTATTGTCACCGCCGACCCCCATCTGCCGCAGCGCAGTCCGCACAACGGTTTTGCCTGCACGCGGCAGCTCAAAGCTGTGTCTGGCATTCTCCAGTTCATGCGGTGTATAGGGCAGAGCTGAAAAATCCATCGGCTTTCTGGTTTCAAACAGAAGGCCCGTCCCATCTTTTCGCATCACTTTTGCCCAGCGGACGCCCGTTCGATTTCCGCATTCCTGCGGGCGCAGATACCGAGAGAGAGCTTCCTGCGTTGTGCTGGCAAACACTCCCAGCTTCGCCCCGGTGCAGCGGTCACAATAGGTTTCCTCCGGCCCCATTCCGTACCATGTGCATTGGTCAAAATCCGCATCCATTTGAAAAGACAATCCGAACTCCGGCATTTCAGTCAGTCCTTGAACGGGGGTATAGGACAGCGTCATCCGGATTTTTCCTTCCGCCGATACGATGTAGCGGACGGTGCAGTCCGATGCAGGCTGCGTGGCCAGATGATACAGGAAGGTCAGCTCCACACGGTCCTTCTCCACCCGAACTGCGGGCGTTTCCTCAAAACAGGAATACAGGCTTGCCAGTTTCCATTGCCCGTAGCGCGCCCCCATGCGGTTTCCCACATCGTTATCGGTGGGCGCCCGCCAGAAATTGGGTTTCGGGACCGCCGACAGCATTTCCTGTCCCTGCCAGCGGTAAGAAAGCAACCCGCCATGCAGTTTTGAAAACAGCAAGGAAAAATCGCGCCCGGAAACCCCCACGTTCAGATTACCCTGAATCACCGTCAACGGTCCCGGCCTCTGCGTGTGGCTCTCCTGCATTTTTCCCCACACCTTCTGTCCAAAGGCGACTTCATGACCCGCTTTTGCCCAGGAGGTATCTTCCTTCAGGCAGAAAGCGATCTCCAGACAACATTCACCCTGCAAAGCATCCGGGTCAACCCCCAACGCCTCAAAAGGCAGTGCAAATTCCTTTGCGCCGAGAGGCTCTACGTTCCAGTCTGGCAGTTCACACTGCCGGATCCGCCTGCCGTCACACTGTATACTTGCCATGCAGCGGTAAGCGCTGGTGGGGGCAAACAGGTTTCTGTTATGTACCCTGACTGCTGCATCCGTGAACGAAAAGGTCACAGGTGCATAGCAGCCCTTTACCTCCTGCACCTTGGGAGATTCCGTATGATCCGCGTAAAAAATCCCATTGCCGCTCATGTTGCCGTCATGGGGGCGTTCTCCAAAGTCACCGCCATACAGCAGGCATGGTTCACCCCAACGGTTTTCCGCCTTCAGTGCCTGATCGGAAAAGTCCCAGATGAAGCCTCCCTGATACTGTGCGATCTCATCGGCAAGATCGGTGTACTCTTTCAAATTTCCACCGGAGTTGCCCATCATGTGTTCATATTCACAGTGCAGGTAGGGGCGATCCGTTTGTTCTTCCAGCACCTTGCGGACATCCTTCACAGGCTGATACATCATGCCGGCGATCTCGCTGATTTTCCGATAAACCGGGTCCTGATTTGCGTTTTCATAGTGTACCGGGCGGGACGGGTCCGCTTTGCGGAAATACTCCGACAATCGGAGCAGATTCTCTCCGATGCCGCACTCATTGCCGCAGGACCAGAACAGGATGCTTGGATGATTTCTGTCCCGTTCCAGCATGGCTTCGCCACGCGCCAGTACAGCCGGCAGCCAAGCGGGATGATCACCCGGAACCAGATTTCTGCCGTCGGTTTTCTGCCGGATGGAACGGTCCAGTTCGCAGTGGCCTTCCAGATTGGTCTCATCCATGACGTAAAGTCCGTAGCGGTCGCACAACGTATAGAAGGCGGTCTGGTTGGGATAATGACAGGTGCGCACCGCATTGATATTGCACCGTTTCATTCTGCGGATATCTTCTTCGATTTGTTCTTCTGTAATTGCGCGGCCGCAGTCACTGTGGAACTCGTGGCGGTTGATTCCCCGGATCACAAGCCGCTTTCCATTCAGAAGAAGCAGCCCGTCCCGGATCTCGATCCTTCTGAAGCCAAACGCCTGCTTTCCATACTGGCATGTGACGCCATCGTCCCCTTGAACGAAAAACTCCAGTTCATACAGTGCAGGATTCTCCGCGCTCCACAGCGCAGGGTCAGACACCGGGAACGCAACGCTCCGGGTTCCTGTCTCAAACTCCGTCTGTTTTGAACCGATGAGGACTGCGTCTTTCAGCAGCCTTGTTCGCAAGGTGCCCTTGCCCGTCAGCATAACTTTTACTTCCGCCACGCCGAGCGTAAATCCCTCTGTCAGCTTGGTATCCAGCACCACATTGCGAATCGCGTTTCGGGGGAACACCAGCAACCGGACACTGCGGAACAGCCCGGAAAAGCGGAAAAAATCCTGACATTCCATGTGGCTGGCGGCTGTCCACTGAAAAACCAGCACCGACAGGCGGTTCTTTCCGTCTACAAGATACGGCGTAAGATCAAATTCGGAAGGCGTAAATCCGTCCGTCCCGTACCCGACATAGGTTCCGTTCAGCCAAAGCGCAGCCGCACTTTCCGCCCCATCCAGACTGATGTGGATTTCCTGGCCTCTCACCGACGCAGGCAGGGAAAACTCTGTCACATAGCAGCCGACCGGATTATACGCAAACGGCCGTTCCTCCTCCCCAACCTGCTGCAAACCATCCCACGGATACTGATAATTCACATATTGAGGTACCCCGTAGCCTTGCAGCTGAATATGACCCGGCACCTGAATCTGTGCCCATGCTGAGCAATCACCGCAATAAAACGCATCCGGGATTTCTTCCGGGCGCTCTGCGTAGAAGAATTTCCACGTTCCGTTCAAAGAGATCTCCAACGGGTGTTTCTGATCGCAGTCAGCATACCACTTGATGTCTGTATGAGGCGGCAGGCGATTCTGGCTGACGATACGGGGATCGTTCAAGATTCCCAACTCAAACGTCTTGATTTTTTCCATGACGCTCCCCCTTTTCGATCTTATTCATGGTTTCGTCCACTAAAACGGTCTCTCCTTGTTTCAGGTTGATCATCCGGCTGTTTTCGCCGCAGACAAGCCGGAAGTCTGCATCGGAGCCTGCTGTCAGTTCCGCTCGGCAGAGTCGGCTGTTTTTCCATTTCATGCGCAGCAGGAGGTTGCCGCGAAGGCGCAGTCCATCCACCTCGCCCTCGCTCCATTCTTCCGGCAGCGCGGGCAGAAGCTGGACTTTTTGGCCGTTGCTGTATGCCAGCAGCTCCGCAAACGCCGCAACAGCGCCCAGATTTCCGTCAATCTGAAAAGTCGCGCCGTCTTTCCACGGGTGGCTGTCCATCAAATTGGGGAAGGTGGACTGGGACAGCAGTGCGCGGATATTCTCATGCGCTTTTTCGCCATCCCGTAAACTGGCCCACAGGCTGATGATCCACGCACGGCTCCAGCCGGTATGCCCGCCGCCGGAGGCAAGCCGGGCCTCCAGCGTTTTGCGGGCTGCTTCAAATTCCGAAGGTGTATCCGGCGTGATCTCCCCTCCCGGATACAGGCCGTACAGATGGGAAATATGTCGGTGGCCCGGCTCGACCTCCTCATAGGGATACCGCCATTCCAACAGCCGACCGTCCTCACCGATCTGCGTGGGGCGCAGCTTTTCCCGCATCGCCTGCGCGGTCTGTACCAGCGATTCCTCCCGATGCAGCAGCTTGCCGGCCTTGATAAAACCATCCAGCAGTTCACGCAGAATCTGGTTATCCATCGTCGGCCCAATGCAAAGGCATCCCTGTGTGCCATCCGGCATACGATAGGTGTTTTCAGGCGACACCGAGGGATTGGTCACCAGATACCCTTCCTCATCCGTTTCCAGAAAATCCGCAAAGAAACGGACGGAATCCGCCAGAATGTCAAAGGTTTTCTCCAGCAGTGCCCTGTCATAGGTGTAGGTATAGTGCCGCCAGCGAATCCCTGTTGCGGGTGCGGCCGCTGCTTTCCCCGTGTCCGTCCAACGCAAAGTCGGTGGGATAGGGATGGCAGGAGACAAAATCCACTGGCAGTTTATGCTCTGCACAGTATTGCAGGAACGCCTCAATCCAGACGCCATGCCACTGGAGGGAATCCAGATCCTCCACCTTGAAGGTCATCTGGGAGGAAACGTCCTCGGTCTCGCCGTCAAAGCGCCCATCGGGCACATAGTTGCTGGTGGCAGGGCCTCCCACCTTCAGTGCCGGGTCAATGGCCTTGATGCGCAGCGAGGTGACACGGTACAGTTCAAAATACTGGGACCGGGTGCCGGACCAGAAGGCGTCCAGATTCGGCTCGTTCCACACCTCAAAGAACCACTGGTGCACCTCCTCTGCGCCGTAACGCTCACCTTCGATGCCGTAGGTCATCAGGACCTGGCCTTCTTCGCTGTACAGGTAGTCCAGCAGGCGCAGCGCCGCATCCACATTGGCGCAATTCTGGGTGATGCCGGCACCTGCAAACGGAACAGAGCGGTGGTCCACAACGGTGCGGCCATTCGGCGCCTGCACAGGCGCCATGACCACATTGTTGAAGCCGGGGATGGTTTCGGCAAGGCTGACATTGTACTGGGTCGTGGAGGCAGACCAGTCAAAGGTCAGGCCGGCCAGGTTGTTGCCATACAGGGCGTTGCGGGCATCATCACGGGTGTACACTTCGGGGGCAATCAGGCCTTCGCTGTACCACTGAATCAGGGACTTCATGCCAACCTTGAAATCCTCTTCCATCGGGTCAAAGACGACCTTGCCCTGACGGACCATCAGACCGTTGCTGGAGTTGAACAGGCTCAGGCCATGCTCGGTGAAGTTATCCGGAGCGCTCAGCCAGCGGGTCATCAGCGGGGTCTCGTCCTGCACACCGTTGCCGTTCGGGTCCTCGGTGCGGAACGCCTTCAGCACCTCATACAGCTCATCGGTGGTGGTGGGAGTTTCCAGACCCAGCTTGTCCAGCCAGTCCTGACGGATGATCCAGGTATTGGCAATGCTCATCTCTTTCATGCCGGCGATCTGATAGATATGGCCGTCAGAAGCAGTGGAGGCAGTTCTCAGGACGGGATATGCCTCAAAAGCTGCCACGATGTTGGGGCACTTCTCCTCGATCAGGTCCTCCAGAGGAATCAGACCGCCGTCCAGACCCAACTTCTCAATGCGGCTCATGTCGGAGGCCACAACGATGTCCGGCATGCTGTCCGGGTTGGAGATCATCAGCGTCCAGGCCTGCTCCTCATCGGTGCTGGAGGAGGAAACCGTGTTGGTCAGCGTGACATTGGTGGCCTCCTGCAGCTTGACAGCAACAGGAGCAGTAAAGTCCGCCACATCGGTACCATAGATATCATGCACCGTCAGCGCTACAGGAGCATTGCTGTCCGCAGCCCCGGATGCGGTGCCGGAGTTTCCGGAGGCCGCAGCACCACCGCCGCAGCCCGCCAGCATGGAAGCCGCCAACAGCAGCGCCGCGCTGGACTTGATCAGGTTCTTGCCAGATGTTCTTTTCATAAGGTCCTCCTAATATTTTTTGCCGGGCCACGCCCGGAGAATGACGGGATTATCCCTTAACGCCACCCAGCGTAACGCCGGATTTAAAGTATTTCTGAATGAACGGGTAGGCAACCAGCATGGGGATGATGGCAAACGATACTCTATTATAATAAGGAAAGCTATAGTCATTTGCATAATACAAAATTTCCGCAACCTTATGGCGACGTGCCTGAGTACCTACCACATTATCACCTCCTTCGTTTATTTTGGCTCTGCTACAAGCCTACACCTCTTTGTGTTAAAAACCCTATCACTTTTCTAAAATATTTTTATTTAATTTTAACTTAGATTTGTGTGGTGTTGCCTTAAAGCAAAAGACCAGAGTTGTAAAGCCTTTTGGCTAAATAACTCTGGTCTTTTTGTTGGAGCTTGTGCAACAGGCCCCTTTTGATTCGGGTTTTCGTAATTACAGTTCCGGCAGAATCCTCATAAAGCTATCGTAGTCGTAGGAACCGTCCATATTTAGGGCGTTTTTCTGGAACACCATAAAGTAACGGTATAGAAGAAACGCCTATTATGTTATAGACAATGGCTCATAACCGCACTTTGAGAAAAGATGCCTTAAGGCGCTTTTCATTTTCTGAATTTGTTGTGTACCTCCAGACGAAAGAATAAACAGAGGTTTCCAAGGAAACCTCTCCTTAACTGGTATTAAGGGCTATGTCAGAATCTTTCCGGCAGAATATTTACGACAGGTAACTTACCGATACAGCGGCCCGTACTGCTTGCACGCAGCATAATCCGCAACCTGCTGATCCTGTGTGCCGAAGCTGGCCCATGCGTGGGGGCGATAAACCTTCTC
>ERZ772819.943-NODE-943-length-24281-cov-7.813506_pt1 | contig 24281 bp, 26 predicted proteins | sample MGYA00580860_ERZ772819 | MGnify/ENA primary metagenome ERZ772819 (study PRJEB29015, sample SAMEA2737683) | human gut metagenome | biome: human gut; feature: human-associated habitat; material: faeces | place: China | collected 2012 ...
TTACACCGACATGCTCGGGTTAAGGTACTTTTGAATTGTTCAGCAGGCATTAAATAAACAGAAACCGTCCCGATTGTTCTGATCCCGAAAAGTCAGACAAAAATTTAATCGGGCAACTAACTGGGAGGTGCTTCTTCAAATCCTGATTTCCGGGTCATTTTCAGCAATTTAATTATACGGTAAGCAAAGCGACCGGGCAACCTTTTTTGGGACTGCCCGGCCGCTTTTCGGATGTCTTAACTTGACAGCTTCTTTTTGCGTTTAAAGCCTAAATATTAAAATATTTTTTTGCATTATTATAAGAAATGTCCTTAACAATCGTCTCAAGGGTTATTTTATCGTCGGGATATTCGCCGTTTTCCACCCATTCGCCCAAAAGATTGCAGAGTATTCTTCTGAAATACTCGTGGCGGGTATAGGACAAAAAGCTCCTTGAATCGGTAAGCATACCCACAAAATTTCCGAGAAGCGAAAGGTTGGCAAGCGATTTAAGCTGCGCCTCCATACCGCTTTTGGTATCGCCGAACCACCAAGCGGAGCCGTGCTGAATTTTGCCCTGCGCCTCGGTCCACTGAAAACAGCCGAGCACCGTATCTATAAGCTCGTTGTCATTGGGATTAAAGCAAATAAATAATAGTTTTCGGAAGCTTGTCCTTAACATTAAGAGCGTTAAGGAAGCCCGTAAGCGCCTCGCCGCAGTTTTTAACCGAAATGCAGTCAAACCCTGTATCGGCGCCTAATTTATTAAACATAACCGTATTTGTATTTCTCTGCGCGCCGTAGTGCAGCTGCATTACTATACCCTTTTCGGCAATTTTTTCGTCGAGGAACAGCATAAGCTCTGTTTTGTATCTGTCAGCCTCAGACTGCGATACCTTTTCGCCCTTTTTAATGTCTTCAAATTATGTGTAAAATCCAAAGTGCGGCATACCGCAGCTTGAGAATTGTGCTGCCTCTATACAAAATCGGCTCACCGGTATACTGAATTCTTTTTCATCACCTTAGTGTGACAGGACTCAAACCTGTCACACTATACTGACGGTCTTACCGAAGGCTGTAATAATAAAATTAAAGTTCTTAAAAGAAATGCATACGGTTACAAAAATTTCAGAAGATTCAGAAACCGTATTTTACATATATTTTCTCATATGCAACAAAACAAAGAACAAGCAGCTGCCTATTAGCAAACTGCTTGCACTCAATTTCTCATTTTGTCCCTTTACCCCAACTATTGACAAAGAGCCAAATAAAAATGTAACATCCCCTCAATCGAGCGAAGCTGTGACCGAGAGGGTGTTACTCATCATACCGAAATTTTCTATTTTTTAAATTTCGGCAAATATTTATAATACTTTTTGAAATGGTGTAAAAAAGGCCAACTAAAAACATAAAGTCTATATAACGGCTCTTTAACACTGTGTTTTTTTCCGTTTCGTGTAAACTCGGTTACAACACCTATAATCTGTTCATGGCGGATATCTTTTTCAGATGTCCAACAATTGTCTCCACAGAAGTCATAACTGCCATTTGAATTTATGCGCTTTACGCGATGGAGTATAAATTGTTCGTTAGTACCTTTAAATAGTGCAATATCATTTTTTTTTAATTTTGCATCCGGTCGTTTTATTTTTACTGAATCACGGTTATTATAGAGCATAGGCTGCATGCTTACACCTATAACCTTTAATGTGACATCTCCACCATTATCAAGCATCTCAAAAATAAGCGGATACATATCATTAAAATTGACTTTTTTATTCAATTGCGCCCGCTTCTTTCAACGAATCAACAAATCTCTGTGCGTTTGTCAATGCAACTTCTTCGGTAACATTGTCATATGAATCAAGTATCAATTTTACAATATCTTCAATTGTAAAGACATCTGAAATGTTTTTCCATAAAAATTCCGCCGAATCATTAAGTGTAATAACACCGTTAAAATTAATTGCTTTCGATCCGAAGGGAACAAGTACACTTGAATCAGCTATTCTTCTTAAGACAAAATCATTGTTTTTTTTCATTTTCATCATCCGTAAAACATTTTATTATATGATACCTCAACAGATTCCTCGGAAATATTACATCCCATTTCATATATAGGAATCTTTTTTATTATGTTCTCTATAATATCTAATTGTTTTAAAGCAACTTCTTTATCAACTTTTTTAATTGCGGAGTGATAAAGATTTACAACTTTGCTTTCAGTATCCATTGTCTTTATCCAATTAGTTTTATCGCGATTTAAAAAGCATATACCTTTGAGCGGGGCTTTTTTATTAATACTTATATCCTCTTTGCCGCTCCAAGGTGTTCCATAGACAAAAATTCCGTCAGGCATTATTCTTACAGCGGGTTTGTCATCGTTTAAAATATAGGCCCTGTTTTTGAATTTCTGCAGCCATAGGCGAGTGTGGGTGGATTTGCCCGTCCCTGAAGGCGCCGAAAACAAATAAGCATTTCCGTCAAGTACAACAGCTGAAGAGTGAATCATCATTCCGTTAAAACGGCGAGCAAGCTCGGAATAAAATAATTTTCCTTCATAAACATAAGCTTTAACCTCTTCTGTCCAATCAGGTCTATAAATATTTGCTATCTCTTCCGGGGTGGTTTTAATAGAAATATCGGGATTAATATCAGAATCGGTCAAATAATATTTTTCGGCTCTCTTCATAGTGCGCTCTGCGCATTCCAGAGAGACATATAAATCTGCAATATTATATATTCTCATATTTCTTTCTCGGTATGTGTTTGGTTTTTAAAGAAAATATGGGACAAAAGTTACCTTTTGCCCCATATTGCGAAATTAATAAGATTAGATCTCTTCGCCAGAACCTTCAGTACCGCCATCTACAAAAGCGAATGCATTCATAGCGGTAAAATCAACAACCTTGATTTCAACATCATTAAATTTCATTATTAATCACCTCGCATTATATAATCAACGCAATTTAATGCGAAACTTACTCGGCTGCATACAATGCGTTATACGCATTTGCATAGGCAGAATCTGTAGCGCTCGAAATAGCAGAATCTATATCGAGAATAGCTTTATTTGTGTTAACCACATGTTCCCCGGAAGCACCGGATGTGATACGAATTCCAACTGTTACAGTTGATTTAAAGTCATTAAGAGCAAAACCTTTTACTGTGAAGGCTCCTGTACCAGTTGTTATTGAGGCCGGGAATAAATATTCGGTTTCGCCAACTGTTACAACGAGTTCCACTTTACGGTTACCGTTATTCTTGGCTTCAGTAAGAACAGCCTTTAATTCATTCGAAGGAACAGTACGACCAATTGTAACACCGGATACAGCCGAATTGAAGGTAACGGTTGTATAACCTATAAGACCTTCTTCTAAAGTTGCATTGGAAACTGCAATTTCTTCGTCAAGATCTTTGGTTGTGTTAATAAAGGTATTCATGGCAGCTGCCTTAGCATCAGTTTCAGCCATAGAAGCAATCAGTTCAGATATATTTACAGTGTATTTGTTAGTTTCAAATTTGTAATCACCGTCGGCGGTAACGCGAATATAGCAGGTTACGTCCTGAAGCAAATCAGCAACAGCAAAGCCTTTCACATTAAATGCTCCGGCACCGCTTGTGATTGAAGCAGAGAAAGAATATTCGCTTTGGCCCACCATAACGATGAGTGAAACCACACGATGGCCGGCTGCTGAAGCTTCCTTCATTTTGGCTATTAAAGCATCTGAAGGAGCAGCTCTTTTAATAGAAAGCTCATTGGTAGTGACATCATAGGTTGAACCAGTATATGTTATGTAGTCAGTCGTAACTGCAGCCTTAACGGTAACCTTGCCGTTTTCAGTGGTTACATCGAGGAGGTTTTCAGCAGCGTAATCGGCAGCCTGAACTGCGATTGTAACGGGATATTCGGTGTTAGCAGCTGCGTCAGCGGCAATCTTAACCGTGAAATGGATCGACATATCGGAGGTGGACAAACCTTCTGCAGCCCAGTTTACGAAATCAAGGAACTGAACCTTGGTTGTGCCGTCTTCGGCTCTATCGAGCTTATAGTCGAATCTTTCACCGGAATTGTCAAATGCCGCATAAGGTTCACCGGCAGCATTCTTTACGGCCGTAACCTCAAGACCTGCGGGGAAGGTGAAGATAACATGATGAGCACAAACATTTGAAATTTCGCTGAAGCTTGCAACAACATCAACTTCTGCGCCCGCTGCGCCCTCGACAGAGTTAACGCTGTAAACGGGCTTGGTGGTGTCGCCTTCCGCTGCAGATACAGTCAGGCAACCTACGAGTGCGGTTAAGCAAAGGGCTGCCGAGAGTATAAGCGCGAGAGACTTTTTGAAAATCTTTTCCATATCTTTTCTCCTAACCGGCTTTCGCCATATATTACGGTCGCCTTTTTCGACGCCGCTTTCCGAAAGCGGCAATGCCACGTTCAGCCACTAACGGTTTTCTTCATTTTATCATTAAAATATTCCTTTGTCAAGTATTTCGGGGGGCAAAAAACCTTACCGTATGGCTAAAGATTTCGATTTCTTTTTGTGCAAATAGTCAAATGACACAATAGGTAGGCTTCGGGGACAAATAATTTGTGTTTTATACACCGTATATGCGTTTTTTGTGCGTAGAGAGGAAGGTACACATATTATATTAGACAGTAGATGTTAGACAGTAGATATTAGATATACAAAATCACGGCGTTTGAAGGGGGCGGGGTTTGGCGAATAATCCAAAACTTTTCGTTAAATTCGGGGCTATTCGACAGACTTTAATCAGCGCTTGCTAATTTGGCGGTTATGAGTTATAATTAATTTTGAATAAAAAACGAATCACTCTACGGGAGACAAGCGGAATGAGAAAAATCGGGTTTGACAATGAGAAATACATAAAGCTTCAGTCGCAGAATATACGCGACAGAATAGCCATGTTCGGCGGAAAGCTTTATATGGAGTTCGGCGGAAAGCTTTTTGACGATTACCACGCGGCGCGCGTGCTGCCGGGCTTTGAGCCGGATGCGAAGGTCAAAATGCTTTTAAAGCTTAAGGATGACGCGGAGATCGTAATTGTAATCAATGCCGACGCAATCGAGAAAAACAAGCGCCGCGGCGATCTCGGGATAACATATGATCTTGACACGCTGCGCCTTATCGACGCATTCCGCGGCATAGGGCTTTATGTCGGCAGCGTTGTTATAACACGGTTTACGGGTCAGCCGCTGGCGCTTGCCTTTGAGAACCGTTTAAAGCAGCTCGGCGTCAGGGTTTACCGCCATTACCCGATAAGCGACTATCCTTCCGATATTCCGCATATTATAAGCGATGAGGGCTTCGGCAGGAACGATTACATAGAGACCGATAGGCGGCTTGTGGTCGTGACCGCACCTGGCCCGGGAAGCGGCAAAATGGCAACCTGCTTATCGCAGCTTTACCATGAGCACAAGCGCGGAATAAAGGCGGGCTATGCCAAATTTGAGACCTTTCCGATATGGAGCATACCGCTCAAGCACCCGGTAAATGTGGCGTATGAGGCGGCTACAGCCGACCTCAATGATGTTAATATGATAGATCCCTTCCATTTGGAGGCTTACGGCAAAACGGCGGTCAATTACAACAGGGATATTGAGATATTCCCGGTTTTAAATGCCATGCTTGAGGGAATAATGGGCGAGTCGCCCTATAAGAGCCCGACCGACATGGGCGTTAATATGGCGGGCTTCGGGATTGTGGACGACGAGGCGGTAAGGGACGCCGCCTGCCAGGAGATAATCCGCCGTTATTATGCGGCGCTGGTGAGCGCGCGGCAGGGCTTGAGCGACCAAAACGACGCGCCGAAGATAGAGCTTCTAATGAAGCAGGTCGGCGTGACGGTGGAGAATCGCCCCGTGGTTGCCGCAGCGCTGAAAAAAGCCGAGGAAACATCATTGCCGGCGGTTGCGCTTCAGTTATCGGACGGGCAGATAGTCACGGGAAAGACCTCAAGCCTTTTGGGGCCTGCCTCAGCCATGCTGCTCAACAGCCTTAAAATACTTGCGGGCATACCCGACAGCATCGATCTTATTTCCTCAACCATAATCGAGCCGATCCAGCGCCTTAAAACCGAAATAATGGGCAATCACAACCCGCGGCTGCACACCGACGAGGTGCTTATTGCCCTTTCGATGTGCGCGGTAACGAGCGATGTTGCGAAAAAGGCGCTCGGTCAGGTTAAAAATCTTGCGGGGCTTGAGGCGCACTCAAGCGTTATTCTTTCCCGCGTGGACGAGCAGGTGTTCAGAAAGCTCGGCGTAAATATTACCTGCGAGCCGAAGTATCAGACCAAAAAGCTCTACCATAACTAAATTTTCGGCAAGCCGCAATTAAAATCATACATAATTATATGTACTTCTTGACATATCGGTGCCGTAGTGGTAAAATTATTAGGATAGTAAATTCGGCTGCGGCGTGATTTACCGCCGTGGCAGTGCAGCTTAAATGCGGCGGAATTTTTGGCGATACCCGCCGCATTGGTTGATTTTATCACGGGAGAAAACGACACGGCTCCCGTTGCTTTCGTTTTAGCGCGCAGGTATCCGGACTCAATATAACTGCATAACTGCGCTCGGAAGAAAAACCGTGCTTACTATATAGGAGGTTAATAAAAAGAATGCATCCGATCTTATATGTCGTTTTTGCGGCAGCTGCCGTCCTGCTCGGCGTTATAGGCTTTTTTGCAGGCTCGGTCTACCGCCGCAAATCGGCTGAAAATGCCATCGGCTCTGCCGAAGACGAGGCAAAGCGTATTTTAAGCGACGCTATGAAAACCGCCGAATCAAGAAAAAAAGAAGCTCTTGTTGAGGCGAAGGACGAAATTCATCAAATGCGCCAGGAGGCGGAGAAGGACATCCGTGAGCGCAGAAGCGAGGTTCAGCGTCAGGAGCACAGACTTCAGCAGAAGGAAGAAACGCTTGACAGGAAAACCGATAACATTGAAGCAAAGGAGGAAAAATTAAGCGCGCGTGCCAAGGAGATTGACGCGAGAATCGCCGAATGCGATAAGATAAAGCAGAGCCAAATGGAGATCCTCGAAAAAATTTCCGGCTTTACGAAGGAGCAGGCAAAGGCTCATCTTTTAGAGCTGCTTGACGGAGAGCTCAACCACGAAAAGGCGGTTAAGATTCTTGATTATGAGCAGCGGCTTAAAGACGATGCGGACAGAATTGCCAAAAATGTTATAGGCCATGCAATTCAGCGCTGCGCGGCTGACCATTCCTCGGAAATGACCGTTTCGGTAGTATCGCTGCCGAATGATGAAATTAAGGGCAGGATCATAGGCCGCGAGGGCCGCAACATCCGTGCTCTCGAAGCGGCTACGGGCGTTGATCTTATAATCGACGACACACCCGAGGCCATAACCCTTTCAAGCTTTGATCCGATCCGCCGCGAAATTGCGCGTGTGACGCTTGAAAAGCTGATTCTTGACGGCCGTATTCATCCGGGCAGAATTGAGGACACCGTTGCGAAAGCAACAGCCGAGGTTGAAGCGACCATAAAGCAGGAGGGTGAGCGCGCCATGATAGACGCGGGCATCCACAACCTGCACCCCGAGCTTGTAAGATTGCTCGGAAAGCTCAAATACCGCACAAGCTACGGGCAGAATGTGCTTAACCATTCGCTTGAGGTATGCCATCTTTCGGGGCTTTTGGCGTCGGAGCTGGGGGCGGATGTTACCCTTGCAAAGCGCGCGGGTCTTCTGCACGATATAGGCAAGGCGCTTGACCACGAGCAGGAGGGCACTCATATTCAGCTCGGCGTTGAGGCGGCGAAAAAATACCGCGAGAGCGAAGAGGTCATTCATGCGATTCAGGCGCACCACGGTGATGTTGAGGCGAAGACCGTTATTGCCTGCATAGTTCAGGCGGCGGACGCTATTTCGGCTGCGAGACCGGGCGCAAGGCGCGAGAATATAGAGAATTATATCAAGCGTCTTGAAAAGTTGGAGGAAATCGCCAATTCCTTTAACGGCGTCGAAGGCTCTTATGCCATTCAGGCAGGCCGCGAGATTCGCATTATCGTTAAGCCCGAGGCTGTAAGCGACGATGAAATGGTGCTTATGGCGCATGATATTTCGGCACGCATTGAAAATGAGCTTGAATATCCGGGTCAGATAAAGGTAAATGTTATAAGAGAAAGTCGCGCGGTGGATTACGCTAAGTAATCGCACGGCGGTATCAATGAAGGTTTACCTTACTTATTATTCAGTGTTGTTTGTTTTTAATATACAAAGGACTGCCGCGTTAAGGCAGTAATGCACGAACAAAAAATTCTCAAATAGCTTTCGGTTTCCTCCGATGAGGGTGCGGATGCCCGGCGGACACCTCCGCAAAGCAGAAGCACCGGCTGAGGCGGAAGCCGAGAAGCTGTTGGGTGAAAATAAAACTGAAAAAAAAGAGAAGCTTTTATGAGTTTAAAGCTTCTCTTTTTTTCGTTATGGCTTACGCCGCGTCACCTTCTTCGTCAGAGGAAGGTATGTTTGTGCAAAAGTATCCTTAACGCGGGCAGTCCTTTGTTATTTGTATTTTTAAGGGCTATTTTTCGGTTGACACACGAATATCGGAGTTTTCAACGAAAAAGCTGATGTCGCCGTCGCGGTCGGTTCTGTAGATCTTTGCTCCGCAGTTTCTGAGGGAGGCGAGGGTCTTGCTGTTCGGGTGGGAATACGAATTGTCCTTCCCGACGGATATCGCGGCATATTCGGGGCTTGCCGCCTTCAAAAATTCCTCGCTGCTTGAGGATTTGCTGCCGTGGTGACCTACTTTCAGCACGTCGCAGTCGATATTCAGCTTTTCTGCCAGTACGTCTGCTTCGGTTGCTTTCTCGGCGTCGCCCGTGAAAAGAAATTTCTTATCCCCTATTTTCGCCATGGTAATTACCGAGCGGTCGTTTTCATTCTTCGCATCGGGGAAATAAGCGAGCACCGTAACCTCAAATTCGCCTATATCGAAATTCATACCCTCTGTTGCCGTGAACACTCTGCCCTTTTCGGCAACCACGCGTTTTTCCGCTTCGTTCACCGTCGGCATAGCCTCGGCGGTGCTGTCGCGGTTGGGTATTATCAGGTTATCTATGGGAAAGCTCATCGCTATTTTGGCAAGCGCGCCCGCGTGATCCATGTGCAGGTGGGTTATGAGAAGCGCGTCAATATCCTTTATATCGGCGCATTTAAGATCCTTTGCAATATCGTTTGCGGAGGAGCTGAGACCCGCGTCTATCACGGCGGAGCAGCCGTTTGAATAAATAAGCGCCGCATCCGCCTGACCTACATCCATTATCTTAACAAAATCCTGCGTTTTATCAAAATCGACTGCTGCATCCTGCGCAAACGCGCTGCGAAGCTTATCGCCAAAAAGCTTGTTTGCAAAGGCAATGATAAATATTGCGATCGTGAGTACGGCGGTTGCGGAAACGGCAGTTTTTCTTTTATTCCGCCGTTTCATTTACATCCCCCGCTGCCTCGCGCTCAAGCAGCTGCTCCTTTGAAATAAGCACCTTGCGCGGCTTTGAGCCTTCATACGGTCCTACCACTCCGCGCTGTTCCATTTCGTCCACTATGCGCGCAGCTCTGGCATAGCCCAATTTCAGCTTTCGCTGCAGAAGGGAGGTGGAAGCCATACCGTTTTCCACAACTACCTTTATTGCTTCGTCGAGCATCGGGTCGCCCTCGGGGCCGTCCTCGGGCAGACCTGTTTTCTGCTTTTTCTCTATTGCCGCCTGGCGCTCTATTTCCACCATAACGTCGTCGTCGTAATCCACGGTGTGATCGCTCTTTATGTAGTCAACCACCGCCTCAACCTCTTCGTCGCTTACAAAGCAGCCTTGTATTCGGTTGGGCTTTGTTGAACCAACGGGGCTGAAAAGCATATCGCCGCGCCCCAAAAGCTTTTCCGCGCCTGCCGAATCTAAAATTGTTCGGCTGTCTATTTGTGATGACACCGCAAAAGCGATACGCGTAGGTATATTCGCCTTAATAACGCCCGTTACTACATCTACCGACGGTCTTTGCGTTGCGATTATAAGGTGCATACCCGCAGCGCGCGCCTTTGCCGCTATGCGGTTTATGGAGTCTTCAACCTCATTCGGTGCGGTCATCATAAGGTCGGCAAGCTCGTCTATTATTATAACTATGTGCGGCATTTTCTGAACCTCGGGATCGCCCAAGTTTTCAACAAACTTGTTATAGCCCGCAAGGTCGCGCACGCCGCGGTCGGCAAACATTTTATAGCGCCGCTCCATTTCGGTAACAGACCACCCGAGCGCCCCCGCCGCCTTGCGCGGGTCGGTTACAACGGGAACAAGCAGGTGCGGTATGCCGTTGTAAATTCCGAGCTCAACCACCTTCGGGTCTATCATTAGAAGCTTTACTTCGTCGGGCGTCGCCTTGTAAAGCAGGCTTATGATTATTGAGTTGATGCAAACCGATTTACCCGAGCCCGTAGCGCCGGCTATAAGCCCGTGCGGCATTTTGGCAATATCGGTTACTACAACATTGCCGCCTATATCGCGCCCCAAAGCTACCGTCAGTTTGCTTTTTGCGTTTATAAACGCGGGGGATTCAAGTATGCCGCGAACGCCTACAACGGCGCTTGCCTTGTTCGGCACTTCTATTCCCACCGCCGCCTTGTTGGGTATGGGCGCTTCTATTCTCACGCCCGCCGTTGCAAGGTTCAGGGCAATATCATCAGCCAAATTTGTAATTTTGCTGATTTTTACACCTGCGCAGGGCTGCAGCTCATAACGCGTAACCGTAGGTCCGCGGCTTATATCCACAATGCGCGTTTCCACCCCGAAGCTTTTAAGGGTCTCCACCAAATGCTCGGCGGTGTGGTCAAGCTCCGCCGAAAGCGCGGCGGTATCGGTCGCCTTTGATTTATTAAGGAGTGACAACGGCGGATAGCTGTAGCCCTCCGCCTTTGGCTCTGTTTCCTTTTCGGGTACTGAAAATTCGGCGGGCTTTGTCGGCTCTGCCGGTTTTTCGGTTGGTATATCCCTTTTCTCTGCCTCCGCCTCGTTTTTTGCGGCTTTAAGCGCCGTTTCAATCTCAGGCTTTATATCGTCCGTCTTTTCTTCAGGCTCGGTTGCGGCGGGGCTTTCGGGCTCGCTTTCTGCCGTTTCTCCGTAATAAGCCGAAACCACCTTTCGCTGCTTTTCATCAAGCGAGGTTTTGGGTATATTTCGCTTTTCGGGGATATCGTCTACCGGGATATCGACATTAAAGCCCTTTATTACCTTAAGCTGTTTGCCGCTCTGCGCTTCTTCGCTTTCGCGTTCAAGCCGCGCCTGATAAGCATTTTCCGCCTGCTCGGATATGCTCTTTACAGGCCGCGCCATAGTGCGGAAAAGCGACATAAGCGTAGTGCCCGTAATTATCATTAAAAATACAAATATCAGCAAAATTGCGGTTATTGCGGCGCCCGTTTTGCCGAACGCAAGGTACAGCGGCTGACCCACCAGTGCGCCCAAAAAGCCGCCGCTTTTAAGGTGCGAGCCTGATTTATATGCATTGGTCAGGTGCTGCCAAAAGGTAAGCGCGGCGTTATGCTTTGTGAAAATATCCACCGCTGCGCCCACAAGTATTACAAGTATGCCCGATTCTATAACCTTTGCGTTCATAGAGCCGCCTATTTTATCCATTGCGAAAAGCACGGCTACAAAGCCGAGCAAAAACGGATAGAAATACGCCGTAACACCGAACACGCCGAATATAAAGTTATGTATTGCAAGCCATACATTTTGTCCGGGAATAAAAACCACGCACAGCAAAAACACGGCTACGGCGAACCAAATCACCGAAAGTAACTGCCGCCTGCCTTGCACTGCTTCCTTTCTTGCCGCGCTGTTTTGAATTTTAGTCGCCGTGGCGCTGCCCGCGCGCGATTTGCCGCTTTTCTTTTTAGCTGCCATTTATTTTTCTGCTCCTTATGTAATGTGCGGTCATATGACCGCTCTATTTATTCTCAATAAGCTTGTAAAGCCCGTCCAAAACCGTGCCCAGGCTGCCTATTTCATCAATAAGTCCCTCTTTTACCGCCTTCTCGCCCGAAAGCACACTGCCGACATCGGTAACCATTTCGCCGGTGTTCATCATAAGCTCGGTAAACCGCTCTGCCGTAATTGAAGAATTACGCACCACGAAATCGGTTATTCTCGCCTGCATTCGTGCAAAGTGATTCATGACCTGCGGCACGCCTATAACAAGACCTGTTGTCCGCACGGGGTGCACCGTCATGGTGGCCGACGGCGCAATATACGAGCGCTTTGCCGAAACCGCAAGCGGCACGCCTATCGAATGCCCACCGCCGAGTACATATGAAACGGTCGGCTTTTTCATGCCCGATATAAGCTCCGCAATGGCAAGCCCCGCCTCCACATCGCCGCCTACTGTGTTCAGTACGACCAGCAGGCCCTCAATTTCGCGGCTTTCCTCAATTGCCACAAGCTGCGGTATCACATGCTCGTATTTCGTGGTTTTGTTTTGCTCGGGCAAAACGCTGTGTCCTTCGATTTCGCCTATTACAGTAAGACAATAGATCTTGTGCTTACCGTCAAACGCGGCAACCGAGCCCATATCCTTTATTTCTTCAAGCTGCGCCCTGCGTTCATCCGATTTGCCGGTTTCCTTTTTTTCTTCGGTACTCATTCGCTTTTCCTCCGTTTACAATAAACATCATATTTATTATGGAAGAAAACGCCTGAACAATACATATTATAATATTTTTTTAAATCTTTTTCAAGTGGCGAATCTAAACCCCGCCGTTTATAAGCTTTTCCGCCAATCGGCATATATCCGCCGCGGCGTTCGGGTTTATATATTTTCGTTGATTTGCGGTTATTTTTTCAGCCTCGGCTTTATTCAGCAGGCGGTCGGCGGCATTGGGCAGACCCATGCCTATTCTTTTTACGGGAACGCTCATTCCGTGCTGTGCGAAAAACCGCATATTAAGCGTTTCGCACCCCGGAATCGACATTATGTGTACCATAGGCACGCCCAAAACCGCGCCCTCGGTGGCGGAAAGTCCGCCCGGCTTTGTGATAAACACCTCCGCCATACGCATATATGACGCCATTTTATCGGTGAAGCGAACGGCGGTTATTTTGTCGGGATATCTCCCTGCAAGCCTGTTGTACAGCCATTTGTTGCTGCCGCATATCACTACGAGTCCGATTTTTTTATCGTTTTTATAGCGATCATACAAAAGCTTAATTGCCAAAACAAGCTTTCCCGCGCCCATACTGCCGCCGGAAATTAAGATATAGCGCTTATTTTTATCAAGCCCCGTAATCTCCGCCGCTTTTTCGCGCGTTGAAGGCTCTGAAAATGAGAGGCTTACGGGAATTCCGAGCGGGTAAAGCTTATCGCGCGGTATGCCGCGGCGCAAAAATTCGGCCGTCAGCTTATTTGACGGTATAACAAAAGCGTCGCAGTCGGTTTCCTCGGTAAACGGAATGCAGGTGTAGTCCGTCGCTATAAAAACGGTTTTCGGCACTGCCATGCCGCGGTTTTTCATATTGGTTATTATTTCGGCGGGGAAAATATGCGGCATAAAAACCACATCCGGCCTTTCCTTTTCAAAAAGCTTTTGCAGCTTTTTGGTCATAGCCGCGTTCGCAAAATAAACCGGGGAGCGAAAGGGCAGATTTCTGTAAGCGTTTCCCGCCGAATAAACCGCACCGAAAACACGCGGGGCCGCCTGCACGGTTTTAATATATGTTTCGTCTATCCGTTTGGCGGTGTGCTTCCCCGCCAAATCATAGGGATTCAGCATTAAGACCGAATCGCCGTGGCGTTCAAGCTCTTCTTTTATTGCTCTGCCGGCAGCGTTGTGTCCGCCGCCCGTTCCGCAGGAAAGTATAAGCGCCTTCATAATTCTCCTCCGATAAGTGCCGTGAGGCACAAATTACTGTTTTCAGTATACCTTTATCCGCCGCAAAAGTCAATCTCCGTATATGTGCGCGGTTCGGCAGAAAATCAAAGAACAGAAAATTAAAAACCCGCATACTCCACAGAGTACACGGGTTTATGTGTTGGCATCTACTTATTTTTCCGGGCAGCTTCCCGCCGAGTATCTTCAGCGCAAGCGAGCTTAACTTCCGTGTTCGGTATGGGAACGGGTGGACCCTCGCCGCAATCAACACCAACTGATTTTGTTTGCCTGTCTCATCGACAGCCTAATCAGTATATCACCCTTTTTCGCATTTGTCAACACTTTTTTTAAAAAATTTTAATTTTTTTGAAATCAGTCAATTTAAGCGTGTACTTCTCAGGCGCGTTTGCCTACATATTCCGAAACGCATTCCTTCATTTCCGCCCAATGCGCCTCCATTTCCGCGACCAGCTTCAGCTGCGTGCGGCAGCGGTCGAGATTGTGTTCCGGATATTCGGTCTTGAAATAGCGGTCGCCGTCAATAAAATCCGCCAAGAAACGCATTCCGCATTCGGCGGTCATCATTTTAGCGCCCTCGGGCAGCAGCATAATTTCGGAATCCGAAAGCAGCCCGCCGCAGCCGTCCAAAAAGCCCTTTGTGTACACGCGGAATTTCTCCATATCAAGCTTAACCTTTGAAAGGTCCTTTTCATCCTCTGCCGCGGTGCTTGCACCGAAGCGTATTGCGTCGCCGAAATCGGTTACCGAAAAGCCCGGCATTATGGTATCAAGATCTATAACGCAAAGCGCCTTGCGGGTAGTGTTATCAAGCAAAACATTGTTGCACTTGGTATCGTTATGGCTGACTCTGAGCGGCAGTTTCCCGGCACCGTAATTTTCAAAAAGCACCGAGTAAAAGTCCTTACGCGCCTTAATAAACTCAATTTCATTCTCTGCAAGATGCGCTCTGCCGGAACGGTCTTCCCTTACGGAGCTTAAAAAATCGGCGTATCTTTTTGGAGTGTTATGAAAATCCGGGATTATTTCGTGCAGGCTTTCTGCGGGGAAGTCATTAAGCACCCTTTGAAATCTGCCGAACGCCAATGCGCACTGATAAAAATCCTCATTGCTTTCGGGCAGGTCGAGACTTACGGAATTATCTATAAATTCGTAAATGCGCCAAAATGTATCGGCTTCATCTATATAATATGTGTGCCCGTCGGTCGATTTTAAAAAGCTTATGATCCTTTCGCCGCTTTCCGCCCTGCTTTTCATATGCTCGGTCACACGGTCTATGTTTTCCATAACGGCGCAAATGTTTTTGAAAACATTTGTATTTACCGCCTGAAGTATGTATTTTTTCGTCAGACCGCCGTTTTCGGTCATTTCAAGGAGAAAGGTATTGTTAATATGACCGCTGCCGAAGCTCGTACAGCCGGTTATTTTGCCGGGAAGATTAAATTCAGCCGCGATTCTTTCTGCGGTTTTCTGCTCGGACACAGATATAGACATATGTTATCTCCACCTAAAGTTTGTTATAAAGAATACTATATCATAATTGATTCGGTTTGTCAAATTTATCTTGCATTGTGCAAATTATCCTAAAAAGAGGCATGAGTATTGATAACAATTGTTTTTTAGAGGGAAAGTGCGAAAAAAAGTAAAAAAACACTTTACAACTTTATCGCAATGAAGTATAATAGGGACAACAACTTAAACAGAGGTGCAGAAAAATGAAAAAATTATTGGCAATGGTGATGTGTGTGTGTCTCGCGGTTATGTTTACCGCCTGCGGAAAAAGCAAGGATCAAACCGACAGCGAGTACGTAAAGGAAAAAGGCAAGCTGGTTATAGGCATAACCGATTACGCTCCTATGGATTATGAAAAGACCAAGGGCAGCGGCGAATGGATAGGCTTTGATGCGGATATGGCAAAGGCGTTTGCAAAGGAACTGGGTGTTGAAGCGGAATTTGTTGTTATCGAGTGGGATAACAAATTAATGGAACTTAAGGGCAAGAGCATTGACTGCGTATGGAACGGTATGACGATAACCGACGAGGTTAAGAACGGCATGGAGGTTTCAAACGCTTACTGCAAGAACACGCAGGTTGTAGTGGTTAAAAAGGACGCAGCCGATAAGTATAAGACGGTTGAAAGCGTTAAGGATCTCAAGTTTGCGGCTGAGGCAGGCTCTGCCGGAGAAAAGGCGCTTAAAGGGCTTGGCTACAGTGTAACGGCTGTCGGCGCACAGTCCGACGCACTTATGGAGGTCAACGCGGGAACAAGCGACGCGGCGGTTATAGACCTGCTTATGGCGGGCGCTATGATAGGCGAGGGCACAAGCTATGAAAACCTGGCTTACACCGTAGGCGTAGCTGATGAAGAGGATTTCGGCGTAGGCTTCCGCAAAGGCTCTGATTTAGCAGAAAAGCTTAACGATTTCTTCAAGAAAGCGTATTCTGACGGTTCTATGAAAGAAACCGCAGCTACATACGGCGTTCAGGAAGCTGTAATCGAACAGAAGTAAAAATTTAATTTGACAGGCAGGGGGGAGTTTTCTCTGCCTGCCTTGTACTGTAAAAAAGGAATTATATATTTATGTTACAAACGGTAATACCCACGCTTTGCGGCGGCTTTTTAAAAACGCTTGAAATATTTGCTGTTACGCTCCTCGGCGCTTTGCCCTTGGGGCTTATAATCGCGTTCGGCTCAATGAGCCGCTTTATTCCGCTAAAAGCCCTTATAAGAACGATTGTATGGATAGTGCGCGGCACGCCGCTTATGCTCCAGCTTTTAATAATATACTACGGCCCCGGAATTTTGTTTGACAATAATATTTGGGGCGGCGGTGCAAACGGAAGATTGACAGCGGCACTCGCAGCGTTTATAATAAACTATGCCTGCTATTTTTCCGAAATTTACCGCGGCGGAATTGAGAGCATATCCAAAGGGCAGATTGAGGCGGGTCAGGTTTTGGGTATGACCCGCAGCCAGATATTTTTCAAAATAGTGCTTTTGCAGGTTATAAAGCGCATTGTGCCGCCTATGAGCAATGAGATAATAACGCTTGTTAAGGATACCTCGCTTGCCCGCATAATCGCGGTTTATGAGCTTATTTGGGCGGGGCAGACCTTTATAAAGGGCGCGGCGATTATCTGGCCGCTGTTTATGACGGGTATATTTTATCTTGCTTTCAGCGGAATACTTACTCTCCTTTTCGGCTACATAGAAAAGAAGCTTAGCTACTTTAGCGCCTGAGGTGTAACAATGTCAGTTTTAGAAGTTAAAAATATAAAAAAGAACTTCGGCAAGACCGAGGTGTTAAAGGGAATAAGCTTTTCGCTTGAAAAAGGTGAGGTGCTTTCAATCATCGGGTCTTCGGGCAGCGGTAAAACGACCCTTTTGCGCTGCCTTAATTTCCTTGAATTTGCCGAGAGCGGCACTATATCTGTCGGCGGGAAGATAATATTCGACGGTGACGCGGCGAAAAAACCTACGGAGAATGAAATACGGCTTAACCGCCTGCACTTCGGGCTTGTATTTCAGTCCTTCAACCTTTTCCCGCAGTACAGTGTGCTTAAAAATGTAACATTAGCGCCCGTTTTGCTTAAAAGAATGACCGAGGAAGAAGCGGAAAAAAAGGCGCGCGAGTTAATAGCGCGCGTGGGGCTTACCGATAGGATAAATAACTACCCCTGCCAGCTTTCGGGCGGGCAGCAGCAGCGCGTGGCAATAGCAAGAGCGCTGGCGCTTGAGCCCGATATACTCTGCTTTGACGAGCCGACAAGCGCGCTTGACCCGGAGCTTACGGGCGAGGTTTTAAGGGTAATAAAGGACCTTAAGAGCACAGGCAGCACTATGATAGTGGTAACCCACGAAATGGAATTCGCCCGCAATGTATCGGATAAGGTGCTGTTTATGGCGGACGGAGTGGTTGAAGAATCGGGCACGCCCGAGGAGGTCTTCGGCACGCCGCAATCGGATAAAACAAAGAGCTTTTTAAATAAATCACTTGAAAGTGTGTAGTGTATGAATATTAAAGGCACCGATAATAAGATGACAGACGATTTATACGACCTTATAGCGTCACTCAAAACAAGAGAGGACTGCCGAGCGCTTTTCAGCGATATGTGCACGAATAAGGAAATTGAGCAGATGGCGCAGCGAATCTGCGCCGCGCGGCTTTTAATCGAGGGTAAAACCTATAATCAGGTTATAGAGGAGACAGATATATCGTCAGCTACACTGAGCCGCGTTTCCCGCTGTGTTCAGTACGGCGAGGGCTACAGAAAATTTCTCGGAGACGGTGCGGAAAAATGAAAATAACCGATATAATAAGCGGAGAAAAGCCGAGCCTTTCGTTTGAGGTCTTTCCGCCGAAAAGCGGAGCGAATTTTGAAACGGTGGAAGAGGCGGCGCTTAAAATAGCTGCTCTGAAGCCGAGCTATATGAGCGTGACCTACGGTGCGGGCGGCGGAACCTCACGGTATACCGCCGACATTGCGGGTGATATTTTAAAGCGGGGTGTAACTCCGCTTGCGCACCTCACCTGTATATCGTCGACCCGAGAGGCGGTTAAAAATCAGCTTTCCGTTTTAAAGGAAAAGGGCATTGAAAACATACTGGCTTTAAGGGGAGATATTCCGGAGGGCTATGATACATCAGATTCGGATTACTGCCACGCAAGCGAGCTGATGGCGGAAACAGCCGAATTCGGCGGCTTTTGTATAGGCGGTGCCTGCTACCCCGAAAATCATCCCGATTCCGCAAACAGTGAAAAGGATATAGAGGGGCTTAAAATAAAGGCGGAAAGCGGCTGTGAATTCTTCACGACGCAAATGTTCTTCGATAATAATATTCTCTATAATTTTATGTACCGACTTTTGCGCCGCGGGGTCACAACGCCTGTCATTGCAGGAATAATGCCGGTGACCAACGCCGTGCAGATAAAGCGGATATGTTCAATTTCAAGCACTGCGCTGCCGCAGCGCTTTTTGCGCATAGTAGACCGATACGGCGATAAGCCCGAGGTCATGCGTCAGGCGGGAATCGCCTACGCCACAGAGCAGATAATAGACCTTTATGCCAACGGAATCAATGCGGTTCATGTTTATTCGATGAATAAGCCCGATGTCGCCGCCGCGATAAAAAATAACCTTTCGGAAATACTGAAATGAGAAACGCGAATGTAACGGCGGTTTCGGTCAGTTCCGATGAGCTTAAAATAAATACAAACGAGGCGGCTCTGCGGCTTAAAATTCCGCGCGGATACGAAAGCGAGGAGATAAAGCGCTGCAATTTGGCGCTTAAGAGCGTGCTTTGCTGCAAATACGCGTATGTCCGCGTGCCGGTCGAGTTTAAGGAAGCCGGAATTTGCAATTTGGGCTTCGGCAATATAGAAAGCCGCGATTTATGCACGGCGCTTTGCGGCTGCAGGGAAGCCTATATACTCGGCGCTACGATCGGTATTAAGGCGGATATGCTGATAAAAAGGCTGGAAATCGCTTCTCCCGCAGAAGCTTTTATAACCGACGCTTTGGCATCCGCCGCGGCGGAAAGCCTTTGTGAGCTTGCGGACGATACGCTTCGCGGGGTTGGCAAAAAGCCGATACGGTTTTCTCCCGGCTATGGGGATTTGCCGCTTTCGGTACAGCCGGCTGTTTTAGCGGCGCTCAATGCCGATTATACCCTCGGCATAGCCCTTTCGCCATCATTTTTAATGACTCCGATGAAATCGGTCACGGCGATAATGGGAATTTTACCAAACTGAAAACGGACGGTGGAAAAATGATACTCGGTTTTGATATAGGCGGAACAAAATGCGCCGTTATTACGGCGAATGTGAACGGCGGCGAAATTAAGCTTTTGAAAAAGGAAAAATGCGCCACCCGTTTTGATATTTCGCCCGAGGAAATGATTGACGTTCTGATACGGTCGGCTGAAAATATTTTAGAAGGTACAAGACCGGAAAAAATAGGAATATCCTGCGGCGGGCCGCTCGATTCCCGAAACGGAATAATTTTAGGACCGCCTAATCTCCCCGGGTGGGATGAGGTACATATTTCGGAGCGGATATCGCGGCATTTCGGAGTGCCGACACTGCTGCAGAACGACGCTAACGCCTGTGCTGTTGCCGAGTGGAAGTTCGGCGCGGGCATGGGGGCGGATAATATGGTTTTCCTGACCTTTGGCACGGGGCTCGGCGCCGGGCTTATTCTGAACGGAAGGCTTTACACCGGCACAAACGATAATGCGGGTGAGGCAGGACACATCCGTCTTGAACGCTTCGGGCCCGTAGGTTACGGAAAGGCAGGCTCGTTTGAGGGCTTCTGCAGCGGCGGAGGCATAGCGAAGCTCGGTTGCAGTATGGCGCTTGAGGCTCTGCAAAGCGGCAGGCAGCCCGCTTACTTTAAAAAAGGCATGAACGAAAGCGATGTGACCGCAAAGGCAATTGCAGAAGCGGCTGACGCGGGAGACGAAACGGCGATAAATGTTTATAAGGTCTGCGGCGAGCATTTGGGCGCGGGGCTTTCGGTGCTGATAGATATACTGAATCCCGAAAAAATAGTCATAGGCAGCGTGTTTGCTCGTTCGGAGCATCTTTTAAGAAAATACGCCGAAGAGGTTATAGCCAATGAGGCTTTGCCGCAGGCGGCAAAGTGCTGCAAGATTGTTCCTGCAGAGCTCGGAGAGAAAATAGGCGACTATGCGGCGATAGCCACGGCGCTTTTGTGATAAGGAGATTTGAAATATGGAAGAATTACTGACAAGATACCCGGCGCTTAAATGCTGCGCCGAAGAAATAGGAAAAACGGCTGAAATACTGATCTCCGGCTTTAAAGCGGGAAATAAGCTAATGCTTTGCGGTAACGGCGGCAGCTGCGCCGATTGCGAGCATATAACAGGCGAGCTGATGAAGGGATTTTTAAGCCGCCGACCCATCTCTCCCGAAAAAAAGGCAGAAATGAAAAGGCTTAATCCCGATATCGGCGAGGATGTGCTCTCAAAGCTGCAGCTTGCCGTACCCGCAATACCGCTTCCGTCGCTTACGGGTCTTAATTCCGCCTTCTGCAACGATGTTGATCCGTCTCTTGTATATGCGCAGGAGCTTATGGGACTCGGCACCCCCGGGGATATGCTGCTTTGCATAAGCACCTCGGGCAATTCCGCAAACTGCGCTGCAGCAGCAGAGGTCGGCAAAGCGCTCGGACTTACCGTCATCGCACTGACCGGCGCGAAGGGCGGGCGACTCAAAGAAAAGGCAGATATTTGCATTTGCGTTCCCGAAACCGAGACCTTTAAGGTACAGGAGCTGCACCTGCCGGTATACCATTATCTTTGTGCTGAGGTTGAAGCGACGATCTTCGGTTGAATTTAACAAAAAACAGCACCGCCGCTTCGCAAAAGAATTTATTTTTCGGAAAACTTTATTTTTTTCAAAAAAAGTATTGCATTATTCTCGGATTTGGTGTATAATATATTTGTTCTCTGAAAAATGAATATCGCGGGGTGGAGCAGCTGGTAGCTCGTCGGGCTCATAACCCGAAGGTCGTTGGTTCAAGTCCAGCCCCCGCAACCAATGAAAAACCGCTTGACTAAGCCATTTGTGCAAAGTCAGGCGGTTTTCTTTATGCTCTGAAATAGTCGAATAATTCAACTATAATTCAACTCTATTTCAAAACTATGCTTTTTTAAGGAATATTTCCGAAAGTATATCGGCGTTCTTTTTGTCGGCTTCTTCCACGATATGAGCGTATATATTCGCCGTTGTGCTGACTTGTGCGTGACCTAAACGCTTTGAAATGGAAACGCTGTCAACACCGTTGAAGTATAGCATACTTGCCATAGTATGCCGGAAAGCGTGTGCGTTTATATGCGGCAGACCGTAACGCTTTGAAAATTTCTGCAAATAATTCGGTACGCTGTCGGGGTGCAGCGGCTCACCATCATATCGGGCAAAGACAAAGTTTTTCGTTTTGAATAGTATACCCTGTTTCATATATTCCCTGTTTTGCTCTTGCCGATACTCTTTCAATAATTCTATTGTTTCGGCAGGAACGGAAATATACCGCTTTGATTTTTCGGTTTTGGGCGTACTTTCATATACGCCAATATCGGGAGAATACAAAACGCTGTTGCAAATATAAAGCTGCTTATTCTCAAAGTCTACCTTATCCCACTTTAAGCCGAGTATTTCCCCACGCCTTGCCCCTGTAATCAAAAGCAAATGAACAAGCACACGCCACTTTAACGGCTCATTTTCCAATGCTTCACGAATTGCTTGTATCTGTTCCGGCTGAAAATAATTAACCTCGTGTTCCTGCATTTTCGGCTTGTCTGCTCTTTGAGCAAGATTAAACGGTATAAGCCCCTCTTTAACCGCTTGCTCCAACACGGCGGAAATTAAACGGTGATGTTCTATTATCGTTTTATTGCTCAATTTGCCGCCTGTACGCTTGTTTAAGCCGTCAGAGGATAGATATGTATATAAATTGTTTAAATGCTCTACACGCAAATCTTTCAGCTTTATATGCCCTATTTGCGGATATATGCGTTCTGCCAATTCTTTATACCGAACAATCGTTGAATGTTTTGTACCCCTGTTTTCTTTTAAGTTAATGACATAATCACAGTAAGCCGCAAATGTTTGTCGGGTATCTGCTCTGATACCCTCTTTACATTCCTTTTCAAAGGTCGCTGCAAACGCAGCGGCTTTTTTTCGTGCTGTTTCTTCTTTCCAAGTCGGCTCAACATCAAATGTTGCGGTATACGGCTTTAATTGTTTACCGTCTGCCCCTCTGCCACGATGAACACGGATTGAAAAAGAAATCAACTGTCCGTCTTTATTCCGTCTTTCCTGTATGTTCGCCATTGTTTGCACTGTCCTTTTCTTTGAGAGTTTTAAAAATTTTCGTATATTCTAATTGAAAACTGTCGCGTATTTTTCTCATTTCAAGTGCAATTTCAAATAAAACTGAATTTGCCCTGTCACCGATGTATACATTATTATTTTCACCGATGTCAGAAGTCAACACTAAATAGCTATAAACCATACTCAACAAATGCACGTTTTCAAGTAGCATATTCAATATGTTTATAGGCAAGTCGATAGATGAAATAATCAATCCCTTTGCTTGCCGACCATTATTATCAACATCACTATCAATCCCACTGCCAACAGCAGCAGAGTTTAAATTTTTCAATACAGCTACTGCCTTTTCAGTAAGTCCTGTATATTCACATACACCTTTTAATTCGGTGTCAGTTGACTTCACATTGCTTAAACCAAGTAAATAATCGGTAGAAACATTAAAATACTCTGCTATTTTAATCAATTTCTCCACTTGCGGTACTGCTGTTCCTTGCTTATATTGATTTATCGCTTGCGGTGAACAGGTTAAATATTCTGCCATTTTTGAAACATCTCTACCGATAAGGTCTGATAAATTCCTCGCAAGGGGAGTATTTGCCTTTTCAGCAACATCACGCTTTGAATTTTCATTTGGTTTTTTCGCCATAACATCACCCTATTAAAATAAGATTTTCACTATCATTATTATAACAAATAAAACTTGATTAGTCAATAGGAAAATGATATAATTACTTTCAGAGAGGGGGTGAAACCGTGACAACTAACGAAAAAGCAAAAGAAATGCGACGAGAATATCTCAATAATTGGCGAGCAAAAAACAAAGATAAGGTCAGAGAAGCCAACAAGAGATATTGGCAGCGTAAAGCCGAAAAGCGTTTGCAAGAAGAAAACGCAAAAAAATAAACGCTATATGAGCTGCCACTCAATAGCGTTTAGGAAAGACCACAATTTGAAATCGAACAAATATAGCCTTTGTTATAGTATAACCTATTCTGTTATATTTTGCAAGGGCAGAAATGGAGTTATCTATGCAAGAAAAAATATTTTTAACAATTCCGCAGACGGCAGCCGTCAGCAACTTTCCCGAATTTTTTATCAGACAATTACAAAAACAACAAAAACTGCCCTGTATCTATGCCGGACGAAAATGTTTAGTCAATTATCCGCAATTTATTGCTATGCTTGATAATGCAAGCCGAGAGGCGGTGCAGGAATGAAACGGCTAACTATTATGGAACTGCTCCAAGAGGGCGTGCAGAACGCGATCACCGCAAAAGAATTAGCCAAGTATTATAATTGCGATACACGCAGTATCACGCAGGAAATACACAATTTGAGGAGAAGCGGCAAAGTTATTCTTTCGGTAAATACAGGCATAAACAACGGCTTTTTCCTACCTGCTGACCGTGCCGAAGTGGAACGCTTTGCAAAAACAATGCACAGTCGATTAAAGCAAATTAAACTTGCCACACTTTCGGCTGAAAAGTATTTATCAGAGGTCAACCAATGAAAAACAGTTTTGTATTATA
>ERZ772819.953-NODE-953-length-24151-cov-37.248257_pt1 | contig 24151 bp, 18 predicted proteins | sample MGYA00580860_ERZ772819 | MGnify/ENA primary metagenome ERZ772819 (study PRJEB29015, sample SAMEA2737683) | human gut metagenome | biome: human gut; feature: human-associated habitat; material: faeces | place: China | collected 2012 ...
ATTCCATACTCCCTGCTATTGGATAGAAACTTTGTTTTCAAGAACTTTGCACAATAAAAGCGCAGCAAATTTCCATAGAGTGTTCTGTCTTTTAGAAACATTTTCTATCTTTGTGTCGTTACCGAATAGGTAACTAACATATTAGTAACGTGAAAGTGTTTCGCGTTTACTCTCACATAGAAATCTGACAGTTTCAATAGGTACGGGAGTAAGCAAGACAGACACTCTTCATTTGTGTAGCTATATATCATCCCGATATATACTGCCAAGTGTGGGGATTTGCTTATTTGTACCAAGGTTTTGTCAGAACCTCTATGTGGATAAGCGAACAACTCCACACTTTCTTTTTGCATATAACCCACCGCAACAGGAGTTGATACGGTAAGACTTGAAACACTTGTTCAACTTAAATAATCTTACTATGAAAAAATTATTTTTATTTGTGCTTACTGCAATGATGATTTGCAGTTGCTCGAAAAGCGAAACAGAAGACAACCCCAACCCAAATCCAGAATCATCCGTAACAGGAATGTGGCTGACCCCCGACGCATTGACCTTTGAATCAACGGGAGGATCGGAAACTGTTTGGCTTAATCTCAATTATAGCGGAACTTCCACAAATGCTCAATGGAAACTGACGGGCGGCGAATCTTGGTGTACGGCATCTAAAACGAGTGGAGGAGACAACGAACAAATCACTTTCGAGGTAACAGAGAATAATGATCCAGATGAACGAAATGCAACGTTTACTTTTACATGTGGATCGGTTTCGACTAAACTTGTCGTAACGCAGAAACAAAAGGATGCCTTGACTGTTACATCGTCCAAAATTGAAATGGACTCCAATGGAGGAATTGCGATAGTTGAAGTCAAAGCCAATATCGACTATGAATATGAAATAGGAAAAGACTGCAAGGATTGGGTAACACTCAAGGAAACTCGCGCACTTCAGACAACAATGCTTTCATTTGATGTTGCCCAAAATACAGACTTTGAAAAGCGGGAAGGAACGATTACTGTTTTTAGCGACGGATTGTCCGAAACCATAACTATTTATCAAGCGGGAGAAGAGCCTACTATTGTACTGACACAAAATAAATACGATGTTTCAGGTGATGGGGAAACGATAAAGGTGGAAATAAATAGCAATGTTGATTTTCAAGTAACGATTCCATCTGATGTAGATTGGATAAAAGAAACATGGACACGGGCTATCTCGACACATACAAAATATTTTAAAATAGCTACTAATTCGCCTAATCAATCTCGAAGTGCGGAGATTTTATTTACAAATACGGAATATAGCCTTTCAGAAAAAATCATCATCAATCAAAAAGCGGCATCTTATGTAACCGTTCATGTCGTTCAAAAGGGAGGATTATCTGATGTACTGGTTGATAAAGAATTAAATCCCGAATCTATTATTTCCATGAAAATAATAGGGGAATTAGATGCCGAGGATTTTTTGACAATCCAGAATATGATAAACCTAAAGAATCTCGATCTTGAAGAAGTGAACCTAACAGAGCTTCCGACAAAGGCTTTTTATAAAATGAAAACCATTGAGAATGGTTTGTTACCGCATACATTAACGATCATTAACGACAGTGAATTTTATCAAAATTCACTGAAGTCGATAATAATTTCCTCAAATGTGGAAACGATAGGAGAATATGCATTTTACGAGTGTCCATTAAAATCCATTAACATCCCAGCGAGTGTAAAGGCGATAAACAAAGCGGCTTTCATGAATTGTTCATCATTAGCAACCATTACCTTTTCAAAAGGTTCTATGCTGACAAAAATATGCGGAGGAAAAGGTTTTTTGAGCCATGGAGAGAAATATTATTATGGAGCATTTGCAAATTGCACGGCATTAACTTCCATTGAGATTCCCGCAAATGTAGAAATCATTGAAGAAGCGGCGTTTAAAAATTGCACAGCTCTAACGACCGTCACATTCGAGAATAACTCAAGTTTAAAAACGATATGTGGAGCAACCTATGACTATTCTTATTACGGCGGAGCATTTTCTGATTGCATTTCGTTGATTTCCATTGAAATTCCTGCAAGCGTAGAAACGATTGAAGCTGCTGCATTCAAGGGGTGTTCCAAGTTGGCAACCGTAACCTTTGAGAAAGGTTCTCAACTGAAAACTATCGGTGGTGGCTATTCTAATTCTTCTGATTATTATGGTGCTTTCTCGGATTGTCCTATAACCTCTATTGAAATTCCAGCAAGCGTAGAAACGATTGAAGCGGCGGCATTCAAGGGGTGTTTGGCATTAGCAAAAATTACTTTTGAGAAAGGAATCAATCTCAAAAAAATTAGCGGCGGTTATTCTGAAAATAGAAATACAGATGGCTATTTTTATGGGCATGGGGCATTTGCAAAATGCACGGCATTGACATCAATTGAAATTCCTGCAAGTGTTGAGGTAATTGAACCTGAAGCGTTCTGGGGTTGTTCCGCTTTAATAACAGTGTCCTTTGAACACGAATCGCAATTAAAAATCATTCAAGGCAGTTACGAAAAAATCTATGTAGGTCACAGTCCTAACGGATATAACCGCTATTATCGTAGCGGTGGTTTCAGAGGACTTGCAAATCTTACGACATTCGATGCCTCTAATTGCTCGCAAATAGAATCAATTGAACCAAGTGCCTTTTATCATTGTTCTAAACTGCAATCGGTCAAGGTTGGTACAATGATTCCACCCACTTGCGGCATTGATGCTTTCTCAGAATTAAATTCATATACCATATTGACGGTACCAAAGGAAAGCATTGAGGCATATAAACAAGCAAATGAGTGGAAGAATTTTACAAATATTACAGCATTAAATTAAGCTCAATATTTTATGAAAACTCTTGATTTAATATTCTTCGGACTAAAGGGAAAAATAAACGGGCCAAAGGCTCTAAAAGAGTTGGAATCACTCGGAGTTATAAAAGGCAATAAGATAGTTTATGATGATAATGATAAAATCTTAGAGGCTAAAATATATGCAATAATTGACAAATATTTCGGGCAACACTGATTTGTAAATTGAGTGACAGACTTTGTAAAAAGGTTAATCTATAAGACCCTTTTGCAGAGTTTGTCACTTTCTTATTTTGTTTATTCCGCTAATAATCTTATCTTTATAAAGATAAATAACAATCAAATTTTAGCTAAAATGAACAGATACAAACAACCTAAAACAGAATGAAAGACCGACGCATGAGAGGATAAGCAGATAATCCAAAAGGCGGTTAAATGGAGCCAAACAGAGGGAATAGTCCTGCTTGTAGGAAAACCCAAAGACGAAATATTTCCCGAAACATTTATCTACATGTTTGCCCCTAATATGGCAGACATTACAAAGCCCGTCGAAATTGTCCTTACAAAGAACCGACAATACATATTTGGATGAAAGTGCGAACTTAACGAAATGGACGGGATAATCGGCACAATGACGGCTAACGAGGCACAAATCGAGGGAACGGGCGAAAAGGTGAATTTGTTCGACTACCACGTGAAAGCCGATACAATCCTATTCCAATACGTCACACCCGACGGACGGGACGAGGTAGTGAAATTCCCGTTAGCGGGATTTTGCGAAAACTATCTGATGCAGTTTGTAAAATAATTCGGTGGAATTGAATTGCATCGTATCTATAAAGGTTAAGGAGAAAGGGCCGAAAAAATGCGGCGTTTTCCCTTATACATAAAATTTCAGATTAAAAACAAGGCAAATTTTTTCGTTCATTAGTTAGTTTGCGACAATTTTGATTATTTTCTGTAAAGATCGTCGAGAATGAAGCAGTCCACACGGTTGCCCGTGAGCGCCCCCTCGCGGCCGACAGAGAGCAGGCCGCCCCGGTGACCGATGATCTCCACCTCATCAGCCGTACGCAGGTACTCCGGAGGCCTGGCTCCCCGCTTGATGGTCGTTTCCGGGAAAAAGGCCGCATATTCGGGCGAATCGATGATACGCTGCACGCGCCGGTTGAACTTCGAAGCCAACGAAGCCGAATAGGAGGCGATGGCGATCCGCAGATCGGGATTGCGCCCCAACAGGTAGGCGGGCAGCAGGGTCGAAGCCCCGACGCTCTTGCCATGCTGGGGCGGCATGGTGACGATAAGCCGGCGGACGCGCCCGGCGGCGAATGCCTCCAGTACGCGGTAGTAGGCCTCGTGAAACCACCGGAACTCCAGAAAGGGATAGACTCCGGCGGCAAACAGGCCGAACGGAGGCAAATCCCCCGCAGAAGCCGGTTCTGCGGGGGACAAGTCCTTCAATACATCTATATTCATAGGTCAGTAGTTTTTAAGCTCCGCCCGGTGGCACGGCGCTGCCGAAGGGAGGCGGAGGGTTTCGATACGCACGGGTCGGCCGGATTCCAGAATCGCCGCATCCGACAATCGCAGAACAGCGTTCAACTTTTCGAACGACAACGGAAAAACGGAACCGCCCGTTGCAGCGGGTATCGAAAACCAAGAACAATGTGTTCGGAAAAAGACCGCAGGAGGCGCCGCTCCGGATGGGATGTGCGATCTTGCGGAGTCGAATCAGAAGAGGTACTCCTTAAGCTCGGAAAAGGAGAAATCGTTGGGGCGTTCCCCCGCTTGGTCGGATGTATGGAATTCCCACCAGACGGGAACCAGGTCGTCGATTCGATCGGCGTCGCCTTCGGGCAGACACTCCTTCGAACGATAGATTACGATCGAGGCGACGAAACGACACTCTTTCGAACCGTAGTCGAATGAAAACGAACCGGAATAGAAACTCTTCTCCCCGATTTCATCCAACAGCTTGCGAGCGACGATACCGTATAACTCCGGAATAATTGGATAGGTCATCGTAAAAGAATTTAGTTCAATAAAAATTTTGCATAAACAAAATAAATCGTTTAACTTTGCAAGACAAAGATAAGTTCAATTTTTGAATTTAATACAAGAGAATCAAAATATTTACCATAAAAAATTTTGATACGATATGACGGGGGATCGCTTAAAACTATTGAGAAAGACAATAGGTCTGACACAAGAGCAGTTAGCTCAACGATTAGGCATCGGAAAGGCCGCCCTTTCGATGATCGAAACGGGCAAGGCGGCGCTCTCGTCCCGGAACAAGAACATCCTGGTTCAAGAATTGAATGTCAATCCGGACTGGCTCGACAGCGGAGAAGGGGAAATGTTCAATGCCGAACCCGATCTGACCGCCTACATGCACCGCACGGACAACACGCTGCCGCTGCAAAGCGTCCCCCTCTACTCCATAGAAGGGACGGCGGGCCTGGTGCCGCTCTTCGCCGATCACGCGCAGACGCGGCCCGTCAATTTCATCCACATCCCCAACCTGCCCAAGTGCGACGGTGCCATCTATATCGTGGGCGACTCGATGTACCCGCTGCTCAAAAGCGGCGACATCGTACTTTACAAACAGCTCAAGGATATCGGCGACATCTTCTGGGGCGACATGTACCTGCTCTCGATCGACATCGACGGCGAAGAGTACATCACGGTCAAATACATCCAAAAATCCGAGCGGGAAGGGTACGTGAAACTCGTCAGTCAGAACCCCCATCACGCCGACAAAGAGGTGGCCGTGGACCGCATCCGGGCCCTCGCCCTGGTCAAGGCCAGTATCCGGATGAATTCGATCCGGTAGCACGAAATCGCGCGAGCCGTTACGGGCCGTACCCGAAACCGGATTTCGGTGCAGCGTTCCAAATGTTCCGGTTGCGATGCCCGCAGCCGGGATTTCTTCCTATTTATAATTACAAAAAGCACAAAAAAAGCAAAGTTTTAACCAAATAATATTTTTTTAATTACGATTTGTGAGTTTTATCCGGAATATATTTCCTATATTTGTGGCATTATATTATAATGTTTTCGACAAAGGAAGGCAGGGTCGAATCGATCGAAACCGTGCCGGACACAGAAAACGACCCAATAAAGCAACCTTATTATATTACTAATTCACATACAGCAATGAATGAAAACAAGGTACAAGAGCTGCAAGATGTCGTGATCCGCTTTTCGGGCGACTCCGGTGACGGCATGCAGCTTACTGGCACGCTCTTTTCCGACACTTCAGCCTTGCTCGGCAACGGAATCTCGACATTCCCCGACTATCCCGCCGAAATCCGCGCCCCGCAAGGTACCGTAGCGGGTGTATCCGGATTCCAGGTGCACTTCGGAGCCAAAAGACAGCTCAACCCGGGCGACTTCTGCGACGTACTGATCGCAATGAACCCTGCGGCACTGAAGGCGAACCGCAAATGGCTCAAGCCGGGTGCAACGGTAATCCTCGACGAGGACTCCATTACCGAAGAGCACCTTCGGAAAGCGGGTTTCGCAACGCTCGACCCGATCCGGGAGCTGAACCTGGAAGATTTCAACGTAGTCGTTCCGAACATTACGGAGATGACCAAGGCGGCTTTGGCGGATTCCGGTCTGGACAACAAAGCGATGGTCAAGTGCAAAAACATGTTCGCACTGGGTATCTGCTTCTACCTCTACAACCGTCCAGAGGATCATGCGAAACACTACCTCGATTCAAAATTTGCGAAGAAAAATCCGGCTATAGCCGAAGCCAACAAACGCGCTATCGACGCCGGTTACAACTATGCCGCCAACACGCATCAGTTCGCCAATACATATACCGTCGCATCGGGCCAGATGGAGAAAGGCACTTACCGGTCGATCAGCGGTAACGTCGCAACGGCATGGGGTCTTTGCGCCGCATCCGAGAAGAGCGGTCTGCCCCTCTTCTGCGGTTCGTACCCCATCACTCCGGCTACCGTCATTCTCGAGGAACTCGCCAAACGTAAGGACCTCGGTGTGAAAACCGTACAGGCCGAAGACGAAATCGCGGGTATCTGTACGGCCATCGGTGCTTCGTTCGCCGGTAACTTCGCCGTGACGACCACGTCGGGTCCCGGTCTTTCGCTCAAGAGCGAGGCATTGGGTCTGGCCGTGATGACCGAGCTTCCGCTGGTAGTCGTGGACGTACAGCGCGGCGGCCCCTCGACGGGTCTTCCGACCAAGACCGAGCAGAGCGACCTTCAGCAGGCCCTCTACGGCCGCAACGGAGAAAGCCCGGTAGCGGTCATCGCCGCCTCGATGCCGAGCGACTGCTTCCACTACGCATTCGAGGCCGGTCGTATCGCCATGGAGCACATGACGCCGGTAGTGCTTCTCTCGGACGGATTCATCGCCAACGGTTCCGAACCGTGGAAGATCCCTTCGATGAAGGATTACCCGACCATCAACCCGCCGATCATCGACAAAACCGAGGACGGAGGCCCTTTCATGCCCTACGCCCGCAACGAGAAGCTGGCACGCAGTTGGGCATTCCCCGGCAAAGCAGGTCTGGAGCACCGTGTAGGCGGACTGGAGAAAGACAAGCTGAAAGGCAGTATCTCGATCGACCCACAGAATCACCAGGAAATGACGAACCTGCGTGCCGCGAAAATCGCCAAGATCGCCGACTACATCCCGCACCAGACGGTTTACGGCGACCCGGAAGGCGATCTGCTCGTAGTAGGTTGGGGCGGTACACGCGGACACCTGCAGAATGCCGTCGATAAAATGCGTGCCGAAGGCAAGAAAGTTTCGCTCTGCCACTTCAACTACATCAACCCGCTGCCGCACGGCGTCGCCGACATCTTCAAGCGCTTCAAGAAGATCGTGGTTTGCGAGCTCAACGAAGGACAGTTCGCCAACTACCTGCGCGGCAAATTGCAGCAATTCGACTACGAACAGTACAACAAGTGCGAAGGCCAGCCGTTCACGGTGACCGAGCTCACGAACAAGTTTCACTCTTTACTGAAATAAAGCCATGGCAGATTACAAATATACTCCGGCAGACTTCAAAAGCGACCAGGAAGTAAGATGGTGTCCCGGCTGCGGTGACCACGCAATTCTGAATGCCGTACAGCGGGCCCTGCCCGAAATTGCCGACCAGACCGATACGCCGCACAACCTCTTCACGTTCATCTCGGGCATCGGCTGCTCGTCGCGCTTCATTTACTATATGAAGACCTTCGGCTTCCACTCCGTACACGGACGCGCCAATGCCATCGCTACGGGTGTGAAGACTGCGAATCCGCGTCTGAACGTTTGGGTTACCTCGGGCGACGGCGACTCGCTGGCCATCGGCGGCAACCACTTCATCCACGCGATCCGCCGCAACATCAACCTCAACGCGATCCTGTTCAACAACGAGATCTACGGTCTGACCAAAGGTCAGTACTCGCCGACCTCGAAGCTGGGCAAAATCACCAAGACCTCGCCCTACGGTACGGTCGAAAAGCCGTTCAACCCCGGCGAACTGGTGATCGGCGCGAAAGGCACCTTCTTCGCCCGTTCGATCGACATGGAGGTGAATCTGACCAAAGAGTGTCTGATCGCAGCGGCGAAACATCAGGGTATGTCGGTCACCGAAGTTCTGCAAAACTGCGTGATCTTCAACGACAAGACCCATGCGGCTTTCGCCGGAGACAAGGCTACCCGCCAGGAGCACACCATCACGCTGCGCCACGGCGAGAAGATGCTCTTCGGCGCCAACAACGAAAAAGGTCTGGTGTTCGAGGATATGCGCCTGAAAGTCGTAACGGTCGGACAGGACGGCTATACGCTGGACAAGATCCTGACGCACGACGCCCACACCAAAGACACGACGCTGCACTCGATGCTGGCCGCAATGAAATATCCCGACTATCCGGTCGCACTCGGTGTAATCCGTTCGGTCGAGGACGAAATCGTTTACGATCAGGCCGTTGAAAAGCAGGTGGAAGAGGTGAAAGCCCAGAGCAAGATCCACTGCGTGGACGACCTGCTCCACTCGGGCGCTACTTGGGAGATCTAATCTTCAAGATATATTCGAAACAAAAAAGCTGTCGTTTTCGACAGCTTTTTTGTTTCGATAACAGAGAGAACCGATCTGCAGGAAATATCTCAAAGTTTCAGCACTTCATCGACTCCCATATCCTTATAGGTGGACTCCAGCTCCTCGCCCCGGTCTGAAATAACCAAGAGCTTGTCACCGACCTTCAGTTCGGTATTGCCCTGTGGAACGAAATAATCTCCGTCACGATAGACCATCATCACCAGCGTATTCTCCGGCAGGTTGATCTCCTTGAGCGTAGCGCCCCCCTGAAGCATCGATTCATTGACAAGGACCTCGGTAAATATCGACGGAATATCTTCGTGGACATCGACCCCGAAGGCAGGACTCTTTTCGGCATACCCAAGCCCGAGCAGATTCGCCATCCAACTTACGGTCGTACCCTGCACCAGCAGCGAAAGAATCGTCACCAGAAAAACCACATTGAACAACAACCGCGCTCCCTCCGTACCGGCCAGCAAAGGATAGGTCGCAAAAATAATTGGCACAGCACCGCGCAGACCGACCCAGGAAACATAAAGACGGGCTTTGGTCGTAAACTTGCGGAAAGGAGCCATACAGGCGAACACCGTGACGGGACGCGCAATGAACATCATGAAGGCTCCTACCAGACAGCCCAGCATCAGCACGTCGGGCTGCAAGAGTTCGTCGAGGTTGACGAGAAGACCCAGCGTAAGAAACATCACGATCTGTACCAGCCAGGTGAAGCCGTCGAAGAAGATCGTCAGCGAACGTTTCTGCGTCAACTGGTTATTACCCAACACCAATCCTGCCAGGTAAACAGCCAAGTATCCGTTCCCGCCAATCAGGTCGGTAAACGAGAAGGTAAAGAAAACGAAAGCGAGCAAAAGCACCGGATAGAGCGAATGATTGCTCAAATTGATCCGATTGATTGTCCATACACCGATCCGGCCGATAGCGTAGCCCATCAGACCGCCGAGCACCATCTGAATGACGAACTTTACGATACTCATCGGTACGCTCACGGCTTCTGCGCCGCCGGACAATACGCCGATCAGCACAATGGTCAGCACGTACGCCATCGGGTCGTTCGAACCGCTCTCCAGCTCCAGCAGAGGGCGCAGGTTCTCGTTCAACCCCTGTTTCTTGCTTCGCAGGATGGAGAAAACCGAAGCCGAATCCGTCGAAGACATCGTCGCGGCCAGCAGCAGCGCCGCAGGAAACGATACGGCCAGCCCGACCCATGGGGCAATGAGCGTGACGAAACCCGCTACGATCACCGCCGTCATGACGACTCCGGCGGTCGCCAGTACGATACCCGGTCCGATCACCGGTCGTATTTCCGAAAACTTGGTATCCATACCGCCCGTGAAAAGGATGATACAAAGAGCGATCATACCTACGAACTGGGTCGCTTCGACGGAATGGAACGAAATGAAATTGATGCCGAACAGCATACCGACCCCCAGAAAAAAGAGCAAGGCCGGGGCGCCGAAACGATAGGCCGCCTTGCCGGCCATTACAGCGACGAAAAGAAGCAAGGCTCCGATCAACAGAATGTTTTCGGTCGTAATGATATTATGCATAGGAAATCCTTATATAAATTTACAAAAAAATGCCTGTCGCGTACAATCGCTGACAGGCACCGCACCCTATTGAGGAATGAATAGGTAAGTAATCGTTCCCGACTGTCGGGCAGGCGCCGAATCATCGATATTGAAAAGCGAGTTGCGTGCAGCTTCCAGCGCAGCCTCCCGCATACAGTCATCGCCTCCGGAGGCCACTTTTGCAGCAACGACCTCTCCCGAGGGATTGACCGTAATGCCGACGACCACTTCGCCGCCCCCTTCGCACTGGTAGGCCGGAACCTCCAGATAACGGCGCGTCCGCACGGGATCGGTCAGCGAAAAGGAGACGGTAACCCGCCCCTTGGCGCGGCTGTCCTGCGCCCGGTCGTCCTCGCCGCTGCGCCCCATACGCTCCCGGATCGCACGCTCCTCGGCCAATCCCTGCTCATAAGCGTCCCGGTTGGCCTGCATCCGTTCTCCGACCGCTTCGGCCGACTCCTTCAGCGACGAAGTCATGGAACCGCGATCGTCGTGCGCCCGTTCGTCGAGTGCATTTTCATTGGAGTACTGATTGCGCACATCCCGCCAGTCGCCGCCTTCCTGCGCCTGCTGGCGGGCCCGCACCTCCTGCTCGAGACGCATCTTCTCCGCCTCGAGCTCCGCTAAAGTTTTCGTATCAATGATTATGCCTTGCACGGAAGGTTTGGCCCCCACGACGATTTTTCCCGCCATAAAGGCGATCGCAAGCACCAAATAGGCAATCAACGTAATACATAACCCAACCCGGTGGTCGTAAGCCCATTCGCCCGCATCAGTCTTTTTCGTTTCGAAGGGAAGATGCAATTTGGGAGGACGGGGAGTTTTATCGGGTGCTGCCACGGAGTTTCGGTTTATCATTCGTTTAGGCAAAAATACGATTTTTGAATAATATTTCCTATATTTGCGCGCAAATAATGCGATAAACATTTCCGAAAATGACGGTCGGCCCCACACACGTCGGGACCCGGCAGTCAATGGGAATGTATGTTGCAATTTGAATAAATTCAGACTATGGCTGCCAAACAACAAACCCTCAAAGCCCCGATCTCGTTTTCAGGCACAGGTCTTCACACCGGAGTCAAAGTGACGATGACGGTACACCCCGCCCCGGAGAACAACGGCATCGTTTTCCGTCGCATCGACCTGGAAGGCAAACCCGAAATTCCGGCCCTGTGCGACTATGTTACGGATACCTCGCGGGGCACGACCATCGAAAAGGATGGCGCACGCGTTGCGACCATCGAACATATCATGTCGGCCCTCTGGACCCTGGGCGTGGACAACGCCACGATCGACGTCGATGCCGGCGAAACCCCGATCATGGACGGTTCGGCCAAAGAATATGCGAAAACGATCGTCGAAACCGGCCTGCAACCCCAGGAAGCCGAACGCACCTACTACCACGTCACCGAAAAAATGGTCTATACGATTCCGGAAAAAGGCGTGGCCATCATCCTTTACCCCGACGACGAATTCTCCGTATCGCTGCACGTGGACTACAACTCCAAGGTGATCGGCAACCAGTACGCGACCTTCAATCCCGAAGACGACTACGCCTCGAAAATCGCGCCCTGCCGCACCTTCGTCTTCCTGCATGACCTGGAGCCTCTGATGAAAATGAATCTGATCAAGGGCGGCGACCTGGACAATGCCATCGTCGTTGTGGAGAATCCCGTCCCGGACGATCAGCTCGAACACCTCAAGAAAATCTTCAACAAACAGGATATCCGCATCACGGGCGGCTACCTGAACAACCTGGAACTTCGTTTCAACAACGAACTGGCCCGCCACAAGCTCCTCGACCTGCTGGGGGACTTCGCTCTGCTCGGCAAACGCATCAAGGGCCGCGTATGGGCTACCCGCCCCGGCCATTTCGCCAACACGGAGTTCATGAAGCAAGTCAAACAGACTATCCGCCGCGAAGGAGAGAAACCCCGCTTCCAATACGACTGCCGCAAACCGCCGGTTTACGACATCAACGATATCCGCCGCATGCTGCCCCACCGCCCGCCGTTTCTGCTGGTGGACCGTATCTTCTACATCGACGATACGATGGTCGCCGGCATCAAGAACGTCACGATGAACGAACCGTTCTTCGTGGGACACTTCCCGGAGGAGCCGGTCATGCCGGGAGTGCTGATCGTCGAAGCCATGGCGCAGTGCTGCGGAATGCTGGTATTGCGCAATATTCCGGATCCGGAACACTATTCGACCTATTTCATGAAGATCGACGGCGTAAAATTCAAGCGCAAGGTCGTTCCGGGCGATACCCTTCACTTCGAAGTTCAACTGCTGGAGCCCATCCGACGAGGCGTAGCCGTAGTCGAGGGCAAGGCTTTCGTCGGCGAAACGCTCGCCTGCGAAGCCACGATGATGGCCCAGATCGTTAAAAATAAAGAGTAACCGCACATGATAAGCAACCAGGCATACATCCATCCCGACGCGAAACTCGGCAAGAACGTAACGGTGGAACCTTTCGCCTACATCGCCGGCGACGTAGTGATCGGCGACGACTGTTGGATCGGTCCCGGAGCCGTGATCCACGACGGAGCCCGCATCGGCAAAGGCTGCAAGATCCATACGGCCGCTTCGATCGCCTGCACCCCGCAGGACCTGAAGTTCGTCGGTGAAAAAACGACGGCCGAAATCGGCGACTACAACGAAATCCGCGAATACGTCACCATCAGCCGGGGCACCGCCTCCCGGGGCAAGACCGTCGTCGGCAGCCACAACCTGATTATGGCTTACGTGCATATCGCCCACGACGACGTGGTAGGCAGTCACTGCGTCATGGCCAACCGCGTATCGCTCGCCGGAGAGGTCGAAGTCGGCGATTGGGCCGTTATCGGCGGCCACGTAGCCGTACATCAGTGGACCCGCATCGGAGAGCATACGATGATTCAGGGCGGCGCGCTGGTGGGCAAGGACATTCCCCCCTTCATCACCGTCAGCAACAACGATCCGGTACGTTTCGCCTGCGTCAATCGCGTCGGTCTGAGCCGCCGCGGATTCACGCCGGAAACGATCTCACAAATTCACGACGCCTGCCGCATCCTCTTCCAAAGCGGCCTGAACTACCTGAACGGCTGTGAGGAGGTCGAAAAACAGATTCCGCAAAGTCCCGAACGCGACCGACTCATCCGGTTCATCCGCGAATCGCAGCGCGGCATTATCAAGCCCTACTCTCAGAGCAACGAAAAAGACGAATAATTTTTCGACACAAAGGTTTGAAAATAGGAAAACATTCGCTATATTTGTAGCGTAAACGGGTATAGAGAGGTAAGGGGACGAGCAAGTCCCCTTATTTCGTAGATATATTCACCGCTCCCGACCGGCGAATCATCCGCACGATTTTCTCGACCCGCATGCCCTCGCATGCCCATTCCGTCGGGAGAAACCGGCAGTTGCGGGCCATGCGGGTACCCGATTACAGCTCCTGCTACAACAGGGACAAGATTCGGGCGCGAATAGTGCTCCTTGCGATGCAATGTTCGAAGAAAACGCAGGACGCAAGACGATGAAAACGAACGGGAAGCGACGATTTCCTACATTTTCGTCAAAAAGCCGAACGCCTCCGGGCCGGCCGCAAAAACGACTGAACGAACTTCAAGTTTTCGCCGGGGAAGGACAGATGTCCGGATTTGCACGAACTGCCCGCACCGGAAAACGACTTTATTGATAACATCAGCAAATATGATCGATTGTACGAAAATCACCGAAATAGCCAATGCCAAACTCGTCGGCACCGACTTGTTCGTAGTGGATTGCACCTGTTCGCCCGCCAACGAAGTGGAACTGCTGATCGACAGCGACACCTCGGTAGGTATCGAAACCTGCGTGGAGCTGAGCCGCGCGATCGAGGCCGAATTCGACCGCGACACGGAGGATTTCTCCCTCACGGTAGCTTCGGCAGGCATCGGCTCGGAACTCAAGCACCTCCGCCAATACCGCAAACTGATCGGCAAGCCGGTCGAAGTGCTGCTCAAAAGCGGCGTGAAGATTCTGGCGACGCTCGACGAGGCGGACCAGGAGGGACTCACCCTCTCCTACGAGGAGAAGCAGGCCGTAGAGGGTAAAAAGCGGAAACAGACGGTGCGGGTTACGCGCCGCTACCCTTTCTCAGAGATCAAATACACGAAGGAATACCTCGATTTCAAATAGTGGAAATTCAAAAATAAACAAGATAAAAAACCAATGGATAATCTTAATCTTATCAGCAATTTCGCAGAGTTCAAGGAGCTTAAAAACATCGACAAGGCCACGATGATCGGAGTCCTCGAGGACGTTTTCCGCCACGCGCTTCAGAAGCAGTTCGAGACGGACGAGAATTTCGACGTGATCATCAACCCGGAAAAGGGCGACCTGGAGATCTGGCGAAACCGTACGGTCGTGGAGGACGGCGCGGTGGAGAATCCGAACATGCAAATCGCCGTATCGGAGGTTAAGGCCATCGATCCGACCTACGAAGTGGGCGACGAATACGTCGATCCGATCAAACTTGAATCGTTCGGACGTCGGGCCGTGCTGTCGCTGCGTCAGAATCTCGCTTCGCGCATCCTCGATCTGGAGAAGGCCAACCTTTACGAAAAATATTCGGAGAAGGTCGGCGAGATCATCACCGGCGAGGTATATCAGGTATGGAAGAAAGAGGTGCTGATCCTCGACGACGAGGGCAACGAGCTGATCCTGCCCAAGACCGAGCAGATTCCCAACGACTATTACCGCAAGGGCGACACGATCAAGGCGATCGTCAAGAGCGTCGAGATGAACAACAACCAGCCGCGCATCATCCTTTCGCGCACGGCCAACCAGTTCCTCGAACGGCTCTTCGAGCAGGAGGTCCCCGAAATTTTCGACGGTCTGATCACCCTCAAGAAGATCGTCCGCATCCCCGGCGAGCGTGCCAAGGTAGCCGTCGAATCCTACGACGAACGCATCGATCCGGTCGGTGCCTGCGTCGGCATGAAGGGATCGCGCATCTACTCGATCGTCAAGGAGCTGCGCAATGAAAATATCGACGTGGTAAACTACACGACCAACCCGCAGTTAATGATCCAGCGTGCCCTGAACCCCGCGAAGATTTCGAGCATCACCATCGACGAGGAGAAGAAGACAGCTTCGGTCTATCTCAAGCCCGACCAGGTATCGCTGGCCATCGGCAAGGGCGGCCTGAACATCCGGCTTTCGAAGATGCTGACCGGCTACGATATCGATGTTTACCGCGAAATCGAGGAGGAAGACGTTGCACTCACCGAATTTGCCGACGAGATCGACGGCTGGGTGATCGACGCCCTGAAAGCCTGCGGCTGCGACACGGCCAAGAGCGTGCTGGAACTGCCCGTCGAAGAGATCGCCGCCCGTGCCGACCTGGAGCTGGAACAGGCACAGAAAGTCGTCGAGATACTGAAAGCGGAATTCGAGGAGTAATCCGTCCCATCGCACAAAAATTAAAACCGATATATGAGTAACGAAAGAAAATTAAGACTTATCCAGGTTGCCAAGGAGTTCAAGGTGGGATTGAATACCATCACGGACTTCCTGCAAAAGAAGGGTATAAAAACCGACGGTTCGCCCAATACGCTGGTGGAACCGGACGTCTATGCCGTTCTGGAGAAGGAATTCGGCGGGAGCCGAATTACCGGCAACGAACGGGAAAGCATCCGGGAGCGAATCTCCCAGAAGCAGGCTACGATCACCCTCGAAGAGGCACAGAAACAGACGCGCGAAGAGGAGCAGGAGGTAATTATCAAAAGCAACGTCATCAGCGTCAAGGACGAACTGCCCCAGCCCAAAATTCTGGGCAAAATAGATCTTTCGCCCAAGCCCAAACCGGCTCCGAAACCGGTAAGCAAACCGGCGGCAGAGCCCGTACCGGAGGCTGCGGCTCCGAAACCGCAGCCGGCACCGCAACCGGCCGCCCCCAAAACGGAAGCGGCACCTGCCTCCGAAACGGCTTCCGCAGCCAAACCCGAACCGGAAGCGGCGCCCAAGAGCGACAACATCTTCCGCCCCGCCGTGCAGACCCTCACGGGCCCGCAGGTACTCGGCACGATGGACGTATCGGGATTCACACCGGGCAACCGCCACAAACGCAAACGCCTGAGTAAAGAGAAAGTGGACGTGACCCGTACGCCGGCAGGCAGCCCCAAGCCGGGCAGCAACGGCAAATCCGCCGCACAGCCCGGCCGCGGACAAGGCCCGCAATCCAACCAACCCCGTCCGGGAGAGAACAAGAAGACCCGCAAGGACAAACTCAAAGCTCCGAAGCCCGTCGTTCGGCCCGAAATCAGCGACGAGGAGGTTTCGAAGCAGGTGAAAGATACACTGGCCCGCCTGACGTCGAAAAACGCCAAGAGCAAAGGTTCGAAATACCGCAAGGAAAAACGCGAAGCCGTAGCCGAGCGCATGAACGAAGAATTCCAGCGCGAAGAGCAGGAACGCTCCATCCTGAAGGTCACCGAATTCGTGACCGTAGCCGAGCTGGCTACGATGATGAACGTTTCGGCGACCGAGGTCATCACGGCCTGCATGAACCTGGGCCTGATGGTATCAATCAACCAGCGTCTCGACGCCGAGGCGCTCGTGGTCGTAGCCGAAGAGTTCGGCTTCAAGACCGAATTCGTATCGGCGGACATCCAGGAAGCCATCGGCGACGACGAACAGGACAGCGAGGAAGACCTCGTGCCGCGACCGCCGATCGTAACCGTCATGGGACACGTCGATCACGGTAAGACTTCGCTGCTGGACAATATCCGCAAAACCAACGTCATCGAAGGTGAGGCGGGCGGTATCACCCAGCACATCGGTGCTTACAGTGTAGAGCTGAACGGCCAGAAAATCACGTTCCTCGACACCCCCGGCCACGAGGCTTTCACCGCCATGCGCGCCCGTGGTGCCAAGATCACCGACGTAGCGATCATCATCGTCGCGGCGGACGACAACGTGATGCCCCAGACCGTCGAGGCGATCAACCACGCCCAGGCAGCAGGCGTCCCGATGGTTTTCGCCATCAACAAGATCGACAAACCCGCAGCCAACCCCGACCACATCAAGGAGCAGCTTTCGCAGATGAACTACCTCGTGGAGTCGTGGGGCGGCAAATACCAGGATCAGGAAGTTTCGGCCAAAAAGGGCCTGAATCTCGACAAACTGCTCGAAAAAGTGCTGCTCGAAGCCGAAATGCTCGACCTGAAGGCCAATCCGAACCGCCGCGCTTCGGGAGCCGTCATCGAATCGACACTCGACAAGGGCCGCGGTTACGTGGCTACGGTGCTCGTACAAAACGGTACGCTGCACATAGGCGACGTAATGCTTTCGGGCATACACACGGGCCGTGTGAAAGCGATGTTCAACGAAAACGGCCAAAAAGTGACCGAAGCTGGCCCTTCGACGCCGGTACAGGTGCTCGGTCTGAACGGTGCTCCCCAGGCAGGCGACACGTTCAACGTCATGGAGGACGACCGCTCGGCCCGTGAAATCGCCAACAAACGCGAGCAACTCCAGCGTATCCAGGGCATCATGACCCAGAAGCACGTGACGCTCGACGAAATCGGACGCCGCATCGCCATCGGATCGTTCAAGGAGCTGAATATCATCGTAAAAGGCGATGTCGATGGTTCGGTTGAGGCTATGTCGGGTTCGCTGATCAAGCTCTCGAAGGAGACCGTGCAGGTGAATGTGATCCACTCGGCCGTCGGTCAGATTTCGGAATCGGACGTTCTGTTGGCGGCGGCCTCGAATGCCATCATCGTCGGCTTCCAGGTCCGTCCGTCGGCATCGGCACGCAAGCTCGCCGAAAAGGAGGAGATCGAAATCCGCCTCTATTCGATCATCTACGATGCGATCAACGACATCAAGGATGCCATCGAAGGCATGCTCGAACCGGTGATGAAGGAAGAGATTGTCTGCTCGGCGGAAGTCATGGAGATCTTCCGAATTTCCAAAGTCGGCACCGTCGCCGGATGCGTCGTCCGAGAAGGCAAGCTGACCCGCCACACCCCGATCCGCGTGATCCGCGACGGTATCGTGATCTACACGGGCAAGCTCGGCTCGCTCAAACGGTTCAAGGACGATGTCAAGGAGGTGCTCACGGGCCAGGACTGCGGTCTGAACATCGAATCCTTCAACGACATCCGCGTAGGAGATGTCATCGAAGGTTACGAGCAAGTCGAGGTAAAACGCAACTAACCGAATGCAAGGAATCTTATCTAAAATAAGAAAAAAGAAATGAACACTCAGATTAAATTCACAACGGCAGCCGAAGCCGTGAAAGTCATCAAATCGGGTGACCATATTCACCTCAGCTCGGTCGCTTCGGCCCCCCAGTGCCTGATTAAGGCCATGTGCGAACGCGGCGCCAACCACGAATTCAAGGATGTGCACATCCACCACCTGCACACGGAAGGGCCGGCTCCCTATGCCGATCCGCAGTTCGAAGGCATCTTCCAGCTCGACTCGTTCTTCGTGGGCGGGAACGTGCGCAAAGTGACGCAAAGCGGCTATGCGGACTACATTCCCATCTTTTTGAGCGAAACCCAGAAGCTCTATCGCAGCGGCACGGTACCTTGCGACGTAGCGATGATCCAGGTATCGACGCCCGACAAACACGGCTACGTTTCGCTCGGCACCTCGGTCGATGCGACCCTGGCAGCCGTGGAAACGGCTCGTACGGTGATCGCAGTGGTGAACAAGCACGTTCCCCGTTCGTTCGGCGACGCAATGATCCACTCGTCGAAAATCGACCTCTTCGTACAGGACGATACCCCGCTGGAAGAGGCACATTTCACCGACCCCAACGAGATCGAAACCCGCATCGGCAAGCACTGCGCGGCCCTGATCGAAGACGGTGCGACGCTTCAGATGGGTATCGGCGCTATTCCGAATGCGGTTCTGGCACAGCTCGGCAACCACAAGAACCTGGGTATCCATACCGAAATGTTCGCCGACGGCGTTCTCCCGCTGGTGGAGAAGGGCGTTATCAACGGCGAAGCGAAGAACATCGACAAGGGCAAGATGGTTTCCACCTTCCTGATGGGTTCGCAGCGGGTTTACGACTTCATCGACGACAACCCGGGCGTACTGATGATGGACGTGGGATACACCAACGATCCGTTCATCATCGCCAAGAACGACCGCGTAACGGCCATCAACTCGGCACTCCAGGTGGATATCACCGGTCAGGTTTGCGCCGATTCGCTGGGTACGAAATTCTATTCGGGTGTCGGCGGCCAGATAGACTTCATCTACGGCGCTTCGCTGTCGAAAGGCGGCAAGGCGATTATCGCCATGCCTTCGGTGACCAACAAAGGCATCTCGAAGATCGCTCCGGAACTGACCTGCGGCGCAGGCGTGGTAACCACCCGCAACCACATCCACTGGTTCGTCACCGAAAACGGCGCCGTCAATCTCTACGGCAAAAGCCTGCAGGAGCGTGCGCGGCTGATCATCTCGATCGCCGATCCTTCGGCCCAGGAATCCCTGGACCGGGCAGCATTCGAGCGCTACGGACAGCACCACCACTACGTGAAAAACTACATGGGCAAATAATAAACCTGCCCTTCAAAAGAAAGGCCCCGGATGCAACATCCGGGGCTTTTTTCACTTTCGGCCGCGACCGGCCAATATATCGACTCTGCGGTATTCGTACTCTTGCGCGGGCTTTCGAAAACAATACCCCCGATGGACAATACGAAATATTCGCACCCAAAAACAGAAAAGTCTGCTTCCCAGCAGACTTTTCCACACACAATCTTTAACAAATAAAATTTCTTGGCAAAAATTTTTCTCTAACCTTTCATCAACCCTATTAACACTTATCTCTTTTCACGTTACAAAGATCGCCGTATTATCCATATTCTACAATCGCCGAAACAGGCTAAAACCACAGAAAACCATCCCCATTACAAGGGATAAGCTACCATAAGCCTCCTTCGGACAGGCAAATATGAATCCACAATGCCCCACGATGCCACAATAGATCTCTCAAAAAATCGGGCCGCCGCAAGATACGACTTACGGATGATAATGCCAAATAATTCTTTATATGCCTCCTCAATGTTCCCCGTTGTTCCTACCTGTCCCTGCGGACAGCGGTGAAAACGACTAAAACTCCGGCCGAAATCGGATCGTGTATTTTACATCGAGAGCGTATCGAGATTATGTTGGAACGCCTCCCAATAACGCCCCACCTGATAACCATCGACAAACCCATGATGGAAACTTACAGCCACAGGCATCGTACGGCGTCCCTGCATATCGACCATTATCTTTCCGAATACCGACAAAGGGATATTCTCGCCTGCATTCTGCGGAAACTGGAACTGTAACCCTGTGAAGCTATACCACGGATTCACACTTATAACAAACGTGTCCTTCTCGGAATCGGCTCCGTACGCATCTCCCTCGCCCCGCAGCGCGGCCGCAATGATCCCTCGCGCTTCAGCGACAAACTTCTCCAGCGTATCCTTATAGGGAATGATAACCGATGCAAAGGAGTGATCCTCACGCGCAACCGCCGTATTGAGCCTGATCCGATCATATAGCCAGACCTTTCCATCGACCTGCCTGTACCTCAATGCCTCAATGGAATTGACAGCCCGTAGCGAAGCGTACATCGCATAGTGCGAAAACTTGATACCCAGCGCTTTCGCCCGAATATACGCTTCCGTTACATCGACCTGCGATGTAACACTGTAATAAGGATTGGCGAAATCCCGGAAAAAAAGATAGTTCTCCCGACGATTCCAATTATCAATATCTACCGGATGTTTCATAGTCGCACATAATTATCCCCAAACTTACAAAACATACGGAATTATCCGCGAGTTTTTCGGCGAATAATATGGATCATACATTCAAAAACAAAGCGGAACGGCGTGTGACGGCGAGCGGCATCTTTACCGATTGTCCTCGGTCCCGATTCCATATCGACATATACTCGTCCTTTCCATAAATTTTTTGGAAACAGCAAACTCCGGACTATATGGGATATAGTTGGGTCAAATAATCTGTTTACCAATAAACAAAGTATAGGAAACGATTTGACCGTCGGGTTTTTGAACGGTATATGTAGTTTCTCCCTGAAGTTCCAAACCTTTTCGTTGCTCTTCCCAGGTTATTTCTTTGACAGGACGATTATTTATGGCTACAATTATATCACCGATTTCGATACCGGCTTGCTCTGCGACTCCTCCTTTATATAGGCCATTGACAATCCAGCCACCGCAAATATCCGTACGGTCACCAGTAACCATATGCGTCACCGACGATTGGGCGTAGGTACCCTGATTCTCATTGCGTTTGACCCATACAGAAGAACTTACCGGATCCAAAACAATGTCGTAGAGCGACCAGATCTCATTACCTATTATACCTATATAGGGTCTGTCCGACGATAATGCCCCCTTTTCATTGAGCGAGTAATCTATCACGATATTTTCGAGCGTATCGACCATACAGAATTTTGCAGCCCTTATCGTAACCTCCTCAGAACCGCCGCCGATACCTCCGGCCTGCGTACGAAAATATGCCTTCGGCACATCCATAAAATTGAATGCAGACGCCGTTTCATTCGTGAGAATAATCGTGGAGCCGCACCCTAAATCCATTCTAAACCAACCCTCCAGGCTATTTTCATCGTCGATTTGCAGCGTCGCCTTTACATCGATACGGTTATCCTCGAATCGAGCGTCGAGTTTTACATAATTATCGAGCTGTTCAGCTAACAACGGTTCTTTTAACTGGCGCAAATAGCTCTCGCTGAAATTGATTTCCAGAGGATTCATCAATAGATGAGTATTACCTAACAAGCCGTCAGTGTGCCTCCCGAGGAGATCACGCAACTTAATTATAGGTGTAATCTCGTTTTGGTATTCCCTCGCCCCGCAATGGACTGTAATCGGATCGATGAATATTTCTATGCGTTCAGGCTCGCCATTCCCCGCACCTCCCATTTTAGCCTTACCTTTTCGTCCGAAAGCGTTTTGCAGATTTTTGAGTTTCAAATAATCTTCGTCGAGATAGAGAAAGTCAGCTCCTGTATCGTAAATAAGGGTAACGGGAATAGTATCATTCAAGGTCGATTGCAGGTACAGATGTCCGTCGAAAACAAACGGAATAGCTCCCTCAGGAACAGCAGCAATGCTTTTCAACGAAAATAAAGCAGAGAAAAAACAAACTAAACAAAATATTTTCTTCATAACCGAATCTATTTTTCAGCATCTATCTCTAAATGGCCCCATCTAAGAAACGCTATATTGATTTTATTTCAAGACAATTTAACGAATTCTCTCTATTTTTCAAACGATATTCAGCTCATTAACAGGATTTCGGATTCGGGCGCCATCATTCCCGGCTTTTGGCTGCGTTTATAAACCGCCCCCCCACTACGAATACGTGCTGTAAAGCGTATGCCCACGCCAACCTCCAGGCACAAAATATCAACCTCTAAACCGACATAACCCTCCTTGGCAGGCTCTGCCGCTGAGAGCCAACCGCACGAGGGGAAGGGACACGCAAGCCCGCGAACAAAAAGAAAGCCGGACCCTTGTTCAGGATCCGGCTTGAAGAGGCGGCTACCTACTCTCCCACGCGCGTAGCGCAGTACCATCGGCGTTAGTGAGCTTAACTTCTCTGTTCGGAATGGGAAGAGGTGGAACCTCACTGCTATAACCACCTAAAAGAACTTTTGCTCCAATATATCGGAACTATGCGAATATATCTTTTCGATATATAATCCGTCGCATCCGGTAAATTTGACACGTACAGGAGATGAGATAAAGATTCGAAAAAGAAAGCCTATCGGGTAATTAGTACTGCTCGGCTTTGACATTGCTGTCTTTACACCTGCAGCCTATCAACGTAGTAGTCTCCTACGCCCCTCAAGGGAAGACTTATCTTGGGGATGGCTTCGCGCTTAGATGCTTTCAGCGCTTATCCAGACCGAACGCGGCTACTCGGCAGTACACTTGGCAGCATAACCGATACACCGGAGGTTCGTCCAACTCGGTCCTCTCGTACTAAAGTCAGGACCCCTCAATCTTCCTACGCCCGCAACAGATAGAGACCGAACTGTCTCACGACGTTCTGAACCCAGCTCGCGTGCCACTTTAATCGGCGAACAGCCGAACCCTTGGGACCTTCTCCAGCCCCAGGATGTGACGAGCCGACATCGAGGTGCCAAACCGCCGCGTCGATATGAGCTCTTGGCGGCGATCAGCCTGTTATCCCCGGAGTACCTTTTATCCTTTGAGCGATGGCCAGTCCACGCAGAACCACCGGATCACTATACCCTACTTTCGTACCTGGTCGACTTGTATGTCTCACAGTCAAGCACCCTTATGCTATTGCACTCCGCGCACGGTTACCATTCGTGCTGAGGGTACCTTGGGAAGCCTCCGTTACGCTTTTGGAGGCGACCACCCCAGTCAAACTACCCACCAAACGGTGTCCCCTTCGCAGGGTTAGAACTCAAATACACAAAGGGCCGTATTTCAACGTCGGCTCCACGAACACTGGCGTGCCCGCTTCAAAGCCTCCGGCCTATCCTACACATTGTGTACCCAAATTCAGCGTTAAGCTATAGTAAAGGTTCACGGGGTCTTTTCGTCCCGTTGCGGGTACCCGGCATCATCACCGGGACTACAATTTCACCGAGCTCACGGTTGAGACAGTGTCCAGATCGTTA
>ERZ772819.958-NODE-958-length-24116-cov-3.765097_pt1 | contig 24116 bp, 21 predicted proteins | sample MGYA00580860_ERZ772819 | MGnify/ENA primary metagenome ERZ772819 (study PRJEB29015, sample SAMEA2737683) | human gut metagenome | biome: human gut; feature: human-associated habitat; material: faeces | place: China | collected 2012 ...
TATTTTATTTTTATATTTATTAAATCGATTATAGCTAAAATATATAGGCTCTTATCCAATAATTAACAGTATATCACAAAAAATGTCATTTTCAAGAGAAGTCATTAGACAAAATTTACCATAAAGTAGATAAAAAGTGGTTGAACCTTTTATCTAAAATTCCGATTGCAAATTTTAAGCTTTAATGACATAATAAGACCATAACACATGGTAACAACAAAACCTGAATTTGATTTTGTGTTCCGCATTAAGAAAGAGAGGTATTTGGTAATGAGTTACTTAAACAATCAATTAGGATATCGTGATGCACTTTTGGACACACGTTCTATTATTAAAAAAGGAGATTACATCGTTCTTGATCCAGATGGACTTGTAAAGAATGTAGTTCCGGGATATGAGAACTGTGATGTTACAATTCTTGGCTCACCGGCTATGGGTGCAACATTTGCTGACTATCTTGTACATGTTCACGAAGGTGGAAAGAATACAGGAATCGGTGGAGAGGGAATTGAGTCCTTCTTATATGTAGTTGATGGTGAACTTTCAGTAAAGAATGATGATCAGTCCGCAGAACTTACAAAAGGTGGATACATTTACTCACCAGCAAGTAACAACATTACTTTTGAAGCTAAAGGCGAGGCTACATTATATGTATACAGACGCCGTTATGAGCCAGTTGCAGGACACAGCGCTCACACAGTAGTTGGAAATGCTAATGATCTTGAGTGGATGTCCTATGAAGGAATGGAGAACTGCTATGTACAGGATTTCCTTCCATCAGCTCATGACATCGGATTTGACATGAATATGCATATCCTGAAATTCCACATCGGAGCTTCTCATGGATATATTGAGACACATGTTCAGCAGCATGGTATGTATTTCCTGTCTGGAAAATCTATGTACAGACTTGGAGATGACTGGGTACCGCTTCAGAAAGGTGATTACTGCTTCATGGACGCTTATGTTCCACAGGCTTGCTACGCTGTAGGCGATGAGGGACGTGAGGAAGAGTTAGTTTACATCTACTCTAAAGACTGCAACAGAGACATTGCTCTGTAATATATAGTACATAGCCTGAACGATGTTCTTACACTGAAAATGATATTTAGCACATAATAAAATCGAATATAAATTATATACGATTGACATCATATGCCGGTATATACAGTAAAAAAAAGCGAGCGGCATTGCTGGGAGCAATAAAGAAACTGTGTGTACCGGCGTATATGCTATATAAGAGTTTGTCAATAATGTGACAAAATAGAAAAATGAATTGAAAAAGTGTGAATTAGAAGATACTTAAATTAGAAAAATACTGCATGTAAAGAAAACACGTAGATAATTATATAGGTAACTATATGGTATATAAAGAGAGAAAATAAAGAAAAGGATGGTATGAAAGAATGAGACTTTCAAGAGAAGAGCTTAAGGGCTTAATGAAAAACAAGTTAATCCAGGCGGGACTTCGTGAGGATCACGCAGATCAGACAGCAGAAATTCTGACATGGGCACATGAGAGAGGATTTGCTTCACATGGTGCTGTTCGTGTTGAGTATTACTGTGAGAGAATCTTCAAAGGCGGAATCACACATGAGCCAAACATCACATGGAATCAGACAGGTCCTTGCTCAGGAATCATGGATGGAGACAATGGTATCGGTTACTGGGTAGCAACAAAAGCTACTGAGAAAGCTATTGAGATGGCAAAAGAGAACGGAGTTGCTATTGTAGGTATGGCTAATGTATCTCATACAGGAGCAATCGGATATTATACAGAGATGTGTGCAAAAGAAGGACTTGCAGCTATCACATTCTGCCAGTCAGATCCGATGGCAGTACCATACGGCGGAACAGAGCCTTATTATGGAACAAACCCGATTTCATTTGCTTGCCCGACAGCAGACGATCGTAATGTTGTATTTGATATGGCTACAACAGTTCAGGCTTGGGGAAAAATCCTGGACAAGAGATCACAGGGTGCTGAGATTCCTGCAGACTGGGCTGTAGATGAGGACGGAGCTCCTGTAACAGATCCACATAAAGTAAATGCTCTTGTACCGATTGCCGGTGCTAAGGGATATGGACTTATGATGATGGTAGACATCTTCTCAGGAGTACTTCTTGGAGTACCGTTTGGTAAACATGTAAGCTCCATGTATCATGACTGTTCTAAAGGACGTGAGCTTGGACAGACAATTATCGTTATCGATCCAGAGAGATTCTGCGGTGCTGAGCAGTTCAAGAAGAATATGTCTCAGACATGTGATGAGTTAAATGCTATGAGACCAGCTCCGGGATTCGACAAAGTATACTACCCAGGACAGAGAGCTCTTATGAGAAGAGACAAAGCTTATGCTGAAGGTGGAATCGAAGTCGTAGATGAGCTTGTTGATTATCTCAAGAGTGACGCAATTCACTTTGACAGATACGATCACAAAAACAGATTCGCTGACTAATTCATTTATTTCGTGCAATTTCCAATGGACCAGGAAGTGGAGCACTCCTCTGCTTCCCGGGTCCCATCTCAAAAATAGATGATATCAAACTATAAAAACAATGAACTAGATAAGAAGGGAGAAATGACATGTTAAAGACAGTCGTAAAAAAAGGCAGTTACCAGGATTCAGTAGTTCTGATGCTTCTGACAAATGAGCTTTCTTCACTGGATGGAGTCAACAAGATTCAGGTTATGATGGCTACACCGGCGAACAAAGACATTTTTAAGGAGAGTGGACTTACAACAGATGAGTTAATGGACGCTACAGCAAATGATATGGTAGTTGTAGCTGATGTTAATGATGAAGCAGTACTTGATGCTGTAATGGACAAAGTTGAGGAGTTCTTAAAGAAACAGTCCACAGCAGCAGAAGGAAAGAAAGGTTCTGAAAGTGTAAAATCATGGGATGCGGCACTGAAGAAAATGTCCAATGCAAACCTGGCAGTTATCTCTATTCCGGGAGCATATGCAGCATTAGAGGCTGACCGTGCACTGGATGAGGGACTGAGCGTATTCATGTTCAGTGACAATGTAACAATCGAGGATGAGAAAGCTCTGAAAGAGAAAGCTCATTCAAAAGGACTTGCAGTTATGGGTCCTGACTGTGGTACAGGAATCATTCAGGGAGTTCCAATCGCATTTACAAATAATGTAGCGAAAGGTTCTATCGGAATCATCGGAGCTTCAGGAACAGGTATCCAGGAGCTTACAACAATTATCGACAGACTTGGTGAGGGTGTTACAAATGCTATCGGTATCGGTGGACGTGACCTGAAGGCTGAGGTCGGTGGAATCACAATGATGGATATGATCGATGCAATGGAAGATGACGATACAGTGAAAGTACTTGTAATCGTTTCCAAACCGCCTGCAAAAGAAGTAAGAGATAAAATCTCTGCAAGACTTTCTAACTTCAGCAAACCAGTTGTTACTCTGTTTGTTGGAGAGAAACCAGAGTATCATGAGGAGAACTTCTATCATGCATACACACTGGATGAGGCAGCTCGTCTTGCTGTAGGTCTTGTAAGAGGAACAAAGGTTCCGGAAGCTACTGTTGATGTAGATGAGTCTGAATTCTACAAAGCAGAAGACGGAAAGACAATCAAAGCTTACTACTCAGGTGGTACACTTGCAAATGAGGCAGCTATGCTGATCAAAGATGCAATGAACTGCAAAGTTCCACCAGAGGACGTTGAAGGATATATGCTCCAGTTAGATGGCAACGTAGTAGTTGACCTTGGAGATGATGCTTATACACAGGGTAAACCACATCCGATGATCGATCCTGCAAAACGTATTGAGTGTATGCAGGAAGCAGTAGATGATCCGTCTACAGGAGTTGTTCTTCTTGACATCATGCTTGGATATGGTTCACACGCAGATATGGCAGGATCATTGATCCCGACAATCAAAGAACTTCAGGCAAAAGCAGATGCAGCAGGAAGAAAAGTATTCTTCATCGCTACAGTATGTGGAACAAGAAGAGATTATCAGGGATATGATGAGGCAGTTAACAAATTAAAAGAGGCTGGAGTTATCGTATGTGAGAACAACAAGCTTGCATGTCAGACAGCTATCCACGCTATCGGAAGAGATTTCCAGGAGCCAGAGAAAGAGATTCGCGCAAAAGAGGTTGTTGCATGTGAGAAACATACACCAGCTGAGACATTAAAAGAGCTTCTTTCTGAGAAACCACGTATCATCAACATCGGACTGAAGAGCTTCGCAGAAGTTGTAGAAGAGTTTGGATGCGAAGTTGTACAGTATGACTGGGCTCCACCGGCAGGCGGAAATGTAAAACTTATTAAGACTCTGAACTTCTTAAGAAATTACGAAGGAATCGAAGAGAAGAACCGTGAAGTGATTGCTAAGGTTGTAGCAAGCCAGCCAGTATTAAAAGATAACGTTCGTGCAAAAGAAGTAATTCCAGAGTTTGCTGAAAATAATGGAAAAGTAATTCTTCATGCAGGTCCTCCGGTAGATTACAAGAATATGCCAGACCCGATGCAGGGATCTTGCGTAGGTGCTGTAATGTTCGAGGAGTGGGCAGAGACAGAAGAAGAAGCTAGAAAGATGCTTGAGAATGGAGAAATCAAATTCATCCCTTGCCACCACTGCAACGCAGTAGGACCTATGGGTGGAATCACATCTCCTAACATGGCAGTATTTGTAGTTGAGAACGAGACAGGAGCTAACAGAGCTTACTGTACAATGAACGAGGGTATTGGTAAGGTTCTTCGTTTCGGAGCTTATGATGAGGAAGTTGTTAACAGACTTCGTTGGATGAGAGATGTTCTTGGTCCAATACTTGGAAAAGCTCTTCGTTCTATGGAGAACGGACTTGCAATTAACCCACTGATTGCAAAAGCAATCGCAATGGGTGATGAGTTCCACCAGAGAAATATTGCAGCTTCTCTTGTATTCTTAAAAGAGATGGCTCCGCTTATTACAGAGATGAAAGACATCAGCGAGAAAGACCGCTATGATGTTATCAAGTTCCTTGCTGATACAGATCAGTTCTTCCTGAACATTATGATGGCTACAGGTAAGGCTGTTATGGATGATGCACGTAAAGGAACAGACGGAACAATCGTTACAGCAATGTGCCGTAACGGATATGAGTTCGGTATCCGTATTGCTGGTATGGGTGACGAGTGGTTCACAGGTCCGGTTAATACACCACAGGGACTGTACTTTACAGGATATGATGCAGATGATGCTTGCCCGGATATGGGAGACAGTGCTATTACAGAGACATTTGGTGTCGGTGGTATGGCAATGATCGCAGCACCGGCTGTAACAAGATTCGTAGGTGCTGGCGGATACGAGGATGCTCTTCGTACAAGTAACGAGATGATGGAAATCGTTACAGACAGAAACCCGAACTTCACAGTTCCTACATGGAATTTCCAGGGAATTTGTCTTGGAATCGATGCAAGACTTGTAGTTGAGAAAGGTATCACACCAGTAATCAACACAGGTATTGCTAACAAAGTAGCAGGAAAAGGACAGATTGGAGCAGGTACAGTTCACCCGCCAATCGAGTGTTTCGAAAAAGCTATCGTAGCATACGCTAAGAAGCTTGGATTCGAGGCATAAGTCCGGAAGATAGGAGGCAGCCATGGAAAAGAAAAAAGTTGTCATTGCTCTTGGCGGAAATGCGCTTGGTAAAGATGTAGAAGAGCAGAAAGAGGCAGTGGCTAAGACTGCAAAAGTAATTGTTGACCTTGCACAGCAGGGATTAGATATCATCGTAACACATGGAAATGGTCCACAGGTCGGAATGATCCAGAATGCTATGGACAACCTGGTTGTTACGCATGAGAATTATAAACAGGTTCCGCTTCCGACAAGCGTGGCAATGAGCCAGGGATATATCGGAATCGATCTTCAGAATGCAATTAAGTACGAGCTTTACAGCCGTAACATTGAAGGAAAAGTATCTACAATCCTTTCACAAGTAGAAGTAGATAAGAATGATCCGGCATTCGAAAATCCGACAAAACCAATCGGAAGGTTCCTTACTAAGGAAGAGGCGGAAGAAAATGAAGCAAATGGCGTGCATTGTATGGAAGATGCAGGAAGAGGCTACCGTGTAGTTGTAGCTTCTCCGATGCCACAGAGAATCCGTGAGCTTGAGACGATCAAGACACTGGTAAATGCAGGACACATCGTGATTACATGCGGTGGCGGTGGAATTCCGGTAATCAGTGAGAACGGAAAACTGGTCGGAGTCAACGCAGTTATTGACAAAGATAATGCGAGCAGCCTTCTGGCAGCTCAGCTTGGAGCAGACTATCTGGTTATCTTGACAGCCGTAGAAAAAGTTGCGATCAACTTTGGCAAAGAGAATCAGGAATGGCTCTCAGATCTGACTGTAGAACAGGCAAAAGAGTATATTGCCGAGGAACAGTTTGCAAAAGGTTCTATGCTTCCGAAGATTGAAGCAGCAATTCGTTTTGCTGAGTCAGGAGAAGGAAGAAGAACATTGATTACACTTCTTGACAAAGCGGCAGAAGGAATTGCCGGAAAGACAGGAACTGTGATCCATCAATAATAGTTATATCAGATGTGGGAGTTATCCCACATCTGTAAGTAATGAGAAGAAAATAGGAGATGGAACAAGATGAATATACCAGTAAATCTATTTATGTGGATTATGGCGTTCCTTCCAATTGCGGCACTTCTGATCTTAATGATCAAGTGTGGCTGGGGAGCGACCGAGGCGGCACCGGTAGGATTACTGATAACGGTAGTTACTGGAGTTGCTTTTTATAAAGCAGACATTACGCTTCTTGCTTCCGAAAGTGCGAAAGGTGTGTGGAATGCACTGATCATATTGATCATTGTATGGACTGCAATTCTGATGTATCAGGTTGGAGATGAGGCAAAAGCATTTTTGGTAATCCGTAATGGTATGCGTAAACTTTTGCCAAACGAATTGCTTCTTGTACTTGCAATGGGCTGGATTTTTGAGAGTTTCCTTCAGGGAATCACAGGATTCGGCGTACCTGTTGCAGTAGGAGCACCTCTTTTGATCGGTATTGGTGTGAAACCGCTGTGGGCAGTTATTATCCCTCTTATCGGTCAGGCGTGGGGAAATACATTCGGTACACTTGGAGCTGCGTGGGATTCTCTGGCTATGTCAGCCGGACTTGCTGTAGGAAGCAGTGAGTATCTTACAACAGCTATGTGGACAGCATTTTTCTTATTTATCTGGACTGCAATCGGTGGTTTTGCCACATGCTGGTTCTACGGTAAAGGAAAAGCACTGAAAAAAGGATTTGTAGCCGTAGCAATTATGGCAGTCATTCAGGGAGGCGGAGAACTTCTGCTGACACAAGTAAGCACAACACTGGCTTGTTTCATCCCTGCAGTTATTTCATTGGTAGTCATTCTTCTTCTTGGAAGAACAAAAATGTATAAAGATGAGTGGTGCATTGAGGACAGCCCGATCATGAATCGTGATTTTGCTGCAGCCGATGGAGAAGAAGAAATTCCGGATATGACACTTGTTCAGGCATTTGTACCGTATTTTGCATTATCTATCATTACGTTGGTAGTATTACTTGTAAAACCATTAAATACAGTACTTGGACAGATTAAATTTGGATTTGCTTTTCCAGAGACATCTACGGGTTATGGTTATGTAAATAAAGCAGTAGATTGCTTTTCACCATTAGCTCCATTTACTCATGCAAGTATGTTCTTGTTTGTATCAGCGATCATTGGTCTTGTTTATTATAAAAAGCATGGCTGGATCGGTGAAGGTGGTACGAAGAGAGTGTTTGTGAAATCTGTTTCCATGACAATGCCGTCTGGTATTGCAGTTATCGGACTTGTAATTATGTCCAAGATCATGGACGGAACAGGACAGACAGTTGTACTTGCAAACGGAATCGCGAATGTGCTTGGAAAAGTTTACATTATCTTTGCACCATTTGTAGGACTTCTTGGAACATTTATGACAGGAAGTAACATGAGTTCCAATATTTTATTTGGAAGTTTCCAGATGACAACCGCAAAACTTCTTGGGGCTAATACTGCTGCAATCCTTGGAGCGCAGTCAGCCGGTGGTGCAATCGGAGCTGCAATCAGCCCGAGCAAGATTATTCTTGGTACGACAACAGCAAGTATCCTTGGAAGCGAAGGCGAAGTTATGAAAAAGCTTATGGCGATTACAATACCGGCTACGATTTTGATTGGAGCAGTATTGTTTGTTATGACAGCTTTATAAGAAAGTCTTGAATCTGGAAAAAGGAGTGCTGACAATGGAGAAGAATAGCTTTTTTAAAACTAAAGAAGGTGGACTGACATTAGCATTTATCGTAATTATGATTGCATTTGCTATTATGCTTTTCGGTTTATATACCGGGACAACCGCAGCCTGTGCAGTTGGATTTGTAATCATGATAGCAGCTATGTTCTATTCACCGGTGAAAGTGTTTATCTTAACACCAAAACATAAGTAATTATTGTAACCAGAAAGGAAAAAAAGACTATGGGAACAGTGGCAATTGAAGAAGTAACAGGAAGAATTGCTGAAAACTTAGAGTATTTAAAACGTTTTACAGCAACACCAGGAGATGGATGTACAAGACTTCCATTTACAAAAGAGGCTAGAGATGCCGTAAATTACCTGAGAGAGGTTATGACAGAGGCTGGTCTTGAAGTACATGAGGACGAGGCCGGAAATGTAATCGGTATCTTAAAAGGAGAGAATCCAGATCTTCCATGTGTTATGATGGGATCTCACTATGATTCAGTAGTAAACGGTGGAGACTTTGATGGAATCGCCGGAGTTGTATGTGCGATCGAAGCTGCAAGACAGTTAAAAGATGAAGGATTTACACCAAAGAGAAACTTTGCAATCGTTGGTTTCTGCGATGAAGAGGGTATGCGTTTCGGAACAGGATATTTTGGATCCGGAGCTATGCTTGGACACAGAGATGTTGAATATTGCAAACATTACAAAGATACAGATGGAATTTCTATCTATGATGCCATGAAGGGATATGGACTTGATCCAGAGAAGATTGAAGATGCAAAATGGCCGGAAGGTTCTATCGGAAAATTCCTTGAGCTTCATATTGAGCAGGGACCGGTTCTGGATGCAAAGAATATTGAGATTGGTCTTGTAGATTGTATCGTTGGAATCCAGAGATATATGGTAACAGTAAACGGAAGAGCTGACCATGCCGGAACAACTCCAATGGATATGCGTCTTGATGCTGTTGATGCAGCAACAAAGGTTATTTCTAAAATCCCAGATTGGGCAAGAGAGAAAGCTGACGGAACAGTTGCAACAATCGGATATATTAACACAATACCTGGTGGAATGAATATTGTAGCTGAAAAATGTGAATTTACAGTTGACATTCGTTCTAAGAGCAACGACAATATTAATGATATCGCAAACAGAATTCGTGCAGCATTAGACCGTGAAGTGAAGGCTATGGGTGGATCCTATGACATTGATACAAAGCTTGTGATCGAGCCAGTTATGCTGGATGAAGGTATGCTTGACATCATGGAAGAAGACTGCAAAGCAAGAGGATATTCTTATATGAGACTTCCTAGTGGAGCAGGACATGATGCACTTGAGATCGGTCAGGTGCTTCCGACAGTTATGATTTTCGTTCCAAGTAAAGATGGAAGAAGTCACTGCCCGGTAGAGTTTACAAAGTATAGTGAATTTGCAAAAGCTTCTGTTGTTATGACAGGTCTTGCTAAAAAGCTTCTTGCTGAGTAATCCGAAAAAATAATTATTTATGAATGGTGATTCGAAAGGCCGGAGGAAGAGATATCCTGCGGCCTTTCGAGAAAGAAACGGGGAAAAAGATATGGGCGAATTAAATCCGATGTACAAAAGAGAAAACTTACGATTGTTAAGAAGAGCTTTAAGGCTGACTCAAAAAGAATTCATTGACAGATTCCTGTCGGATGAAGAAGGAAAGCCAACTATGAGCATCGCGACATTGTCTAACCTGGAGGCAAAAGACGGTCCCAGAATGAATGATGTCATTATCAGTGTTTCAGAACAGCTTGGAATTGATTCTATGCATTTTTCTATGCCATCAGAAGAATTTGCCGAGAAGATACATATTCTATTACCGGATGATGTAAGCCCGGAAGCGCTTGGAAAGCTTCAGTCTAAAAAAGGCAGCATTAATCAACTTTTGAATCGCCTGACTATGTATTTTGCAGAGCAGATGTTTGATAAGAGTCTGAAAAAAGGGGATAAGATAGAGTCAGATCGTGTACTTGCGACAAAACTTGGAGTTGGACGTTCGGCAGTACGTGAGGCATTGAAAGTTCTGGATGTGCTTGGCATGATTGATATCCGGCCGGGGCAGGGAACTTATATTAGTGGAAATGAAGCAAATTTTTTCGTCATTCCACTTTCCTGGTCTTTATTTATGAATGGCAATCAGACAGAGTCTATTTTGGAAGTGAGAGATCTTCTGGAAGTGAAAGCCGCTTATCTGGCAGCTGACTGCGTAGATGATCGCGCTCTGAATCGTCTGTATGATGTATCACATAAAATCCATCAGGCATATGTAGAGCAGAATTATAAGAAGTTTCTGGATGCAGATTTGGAGTTCCACAGCAGTATTGCAGAGTGTTCCGGGAATACTGTAATTTACAGTATGCTTCAGACAATCAGTAATCTGATGCGTCATGTCAGTGAGACGGGAATGATTGACGGACGGCAGCTTCAGGAAATTTATGAAGAGCATCAGAGAATTTATGGTCTTATACTTGCAAAAGACGGAGAGGGTGCTGCAGAAGCTATGGAAGAGCACATGAAAAGATCAAAAGCCCGTTATAATTACAGATAAGATTACATAAAACTGTTTACATAGTCATTAACATATTGAAAAAGAAATAAAAAAGTTTCGAATATAATATCAAAAAGGGACTCCCCTGCAAATTTACAGAATGATGAAGTGATATTTGATTTGTACCGTACCTCACAGTATTGCCTCGAATTTCCTGTAAATTTGCAGAGGAGTTCTTGTAATTTGGAAAAGAATAAGATATAATATTGCGGATTGTGTTACTAAGAATAGAACATAATAAAATAGGTAACTAGATAATAAGGCATAGAATTAGAGGTGATAATATGGAAATGATAATAGATGTACTTGCAGATGCGTTGGCAGATTGTTTAAAGATGCTTCCATTTCTTTTTGTAGCATTTTTATTAATTGAAGGATTGGAGCATTATTCGACAAAATTGACAAGAAAGGCACTGGAAGATGTAGATAAAGCAGGTCCGGTTGTGGGGGCACTCGTGGGCTGTGTACCACAATGCGGATTTTCAGTCATGGCTTCTAACCTCTACGCAGGAGGGATTATATCGGTAGGAACATTGCTTTCTGTATTTCTTGCAACATCAGATGAAGCAGTATTGATTTTGCTTGGCAATCCGGATCAGGGAAAGACAGTTCTGACACTCCTTGCGGTAAAAGTTGTGATTGCGGTCGTAGCAGGATACATCATTGATCTTTTCCTGCAGAAACAAATTGCAACTCCAAAAGAGTGTGGAAATCTCTGTGATCACTGTGGATGTCATGATCACCACGCCGGACTTTTAAAACCAGCACTTCGCCATACAATTAAGATATTTCTCTATCTTTTTGTATTTACAGCAATTTTGAATTTTATTATAGAAGTAATTGGGATTCAGACATTATCCGAATATCTTCTGGCAGATAGTATTTTCCAGCCAGTGATTGCAGCACTTATTGGATTGATACCTAACTGTGCGGCTTCTGTTGTAATCACGCAGCTTTATATCAGCGGTGCAATTTCATTCGCATCTGCCATTTCCGGTCTCTGTACCGGAGCAGGAATTGGATTGGTTGTACTTTTTAAGGTCAATCGGGATAAACGTGAGAACATAAAGATTGTACTCACTTTATACGCACTTTCAGTGATTGCAGGAATGGTTTTACAGATCTTTGGATTTTAAGTTGTCAAATTGTGAAAAATGCTGTCGATAAGCGACACGAATTGACAAAAGGTTAACATATTCGAAATTGATTTTCTATTTTGATGTGCTATAATAAATATGTTCACACTTGAGATATACCTTTTTGTGAGGAGGATTTATTATGGTAACAAAAAAAGGGACACCTGTAAAAAAGACAAAAGATGTAAAAATAGCTGCAAATGTTATGGCTGATTCGATAAAGACAGAAGAGAAAGCAAAGGCAGAAGTTAAGACCGAGATAAAGCCACAGACAAAAGAGAAAGTAGAAGCTAAAGTTGAGAAGGCTGCTGCAGATACAGTAGAAAAGATTACGAAAAAAGCAGTGAAAGGTGCAGGTGCGACAAAGACTGTAGCAAAAGCTGTAACAAAGACTGCGACAAAGACTGTAAAGAAAGCTGCTAAGAAAGACATTAAAGTAAAAGCATTTGTTGAGTATTATGGTAAGCAGGTAGAAGAGAAAGACATCATTGCCCGTGTGAAAAAAGCATGGACGAGATCTGGTAAAAAAGTCGGAGACATTAAAGAGATGGATCTTTACATAAAACCGGAAGAGAATGCGGTCTACTATGTGATCAACGGAACAGAAACAGGAGCTGTAGAATTCGAGTAGGAAGATAAAAAGAAACAGATAGTAAAAGCTGGCTTTTACTATCTGTTTTCTTTCGTTAGCAGTAAGATCTATTATATCATAATTGTGAATGATTCTATCAGTAATTTACTACTTTTTCTCTTGTATTGTAAAAGAAATATGCTATACTTGAACAGTTGAAAAAGAATGATGTACAGGAGGAAGAGAGCTTTGAAGAAGATATTGACATTATTAGGGACATTCTTCATGGGTATGCTGTTGCTCCCGACTTATGTGTGGGCGGCAGAAAGTCATGCATCTGCAATGCAGGTGCCGGTCTGGCTATGTATTCCATTTGCCGGGCTTTTGTTATGTATAGCGGTCATGCCGCTGTTACGTGCTGAGTGGTGGGAAGCACACCAGCCACTTGTGGTGTTTATGTGGATCATATTACTTGTAGTGCCATTTGCAATCGTTTATGGTGCAGGCGATACATTTGAAACAGTATTGGAATGTATCGTGAATGATTATCTGACATTTATTGTTCTGTTATTTGGATTATTCTGTGTATCTGGTAACATTACAGTTGGAGGAGATTTTGCAGGATCACCGAGAGTAAATGCATGTCTGCTGGCATTGGGTACACTGCTTTCCAGCTGTATTGGAACAACGGGAGCCAGTATGCTCATGGTTCGTCCGGTCATTAAGATGAATTCATGGAGAAAAAGAAAAAGACATATTATGGTATTTTTCATTTTTCTGATTTCCAATATGGGTGGCTGTCTTACGCCAATCGGAGATCCGCCGCTTCTAATGGGATTTATGCGTGGAGTACCATTTTTCTGGAGCATGCATTTATTGCCAATATTGATTTTTAATCTGGTGATTCTGTTATTTGTATTTTATCATCTGGATAAAAAGGCATACCGTAAAGATATTGCGGAAGGAAGAAAACCGGATATCAGCAGACCGGGAACCGAATTTTATATTGAAGGACTGCACAATATTATTTTTCTTATTATGATTGTAGGTGCAGTAATTTTAAGTGGAGTACTTCCGGGAATGTCAGCATTCCAGGACGCGGCAGGTAATGTAAGAGGAATTCATCTGTACGGAGAAGTTACACTGACGCTTCCTGCGCTGATTGAGATTGTGATTATTTTACTTGCAGCATTTCTGTCATTTAAGACAACAGACAGTTCCATCCGTACAAAGAACCATTTTACGTGGGGAGCAATCAAAGAGGTTGCAGTTTTGTTTATCGGAATTTTTATTACTATGCAGCCGGCACTGATGCTGTTAAAATCTGTTGGACCAAACCTTGGAATTAGCGAGCCGTACCAGATGTTCTGGGCAACAGGAGCGCTGTCCAGCTTCCTTGACAATACACCGACCTATCTTGTATTCCTGACAACTGCGGGAACACTTGGATTAACAGGAGGTATTACAACGGCTCTTGGACAGATTCCGGTGAATCTTCTAGAGGCTATTTCCTGTGGAGCTGTATTTATGGGAGCAAACACATATATAGGAAATGCACCGAACTTTATGGTAAAAGCGATTTCTGATGAAAATGGTGTCAATATGCCATCGTTCTTTGGATATATCTTATGGTCGCTTGCATTCTTAGTTCCGGTATTTATACTGGATATGCTTGTGTTCTTTTTGTAGGAGGTTACGGATATGGCAAATAATAAAGATATGTATATAGAACTTGCGAATCGGATCTATGATCTGGATGGTGAAGTATATAAATGTGTAGGATCTTCCCTTGGAAGAACATTTACAGGAAGCAGAGAGAATACGATCCGTGCACTTAGTATGTTGATGTATACGAAGCCTGACGGACATCTCTTGCGAAGTGAGCTGGCGCTGATTAGTAACATGGCTCGTACGATTAAGAATAAAGAAGATAAGAGCCGTATGATGACAGAATATAATGAGATTCTTAAAGCAATGGAGCAGCTTCCGGATATGTCTGCAACGGATATTGTCAATGCAGAAAGAATGGCTCTGAATCCGGCTGCACACTGGGATGAAGTGGACGAAAATGCGCATCTCGTTATCTGTATCAGCCGTACACAGGGAAGTGCGGGAAATGATATTGGATTTGAGCTGGCAGATAAGCTGCATATCAATTATTATGATTCAGAGATTTTCGAGCAGGTACTAAAACGTCAGGAAGAAGAAAAATTTCATATTAAAGAGAAAGAGTGCTTTACAGAGTTTGATAAATATGGAAAAAAACGAGAAACATTGAAATCAAAGCTGCGGAATATGTATCGTTATCATGGACTTAACAGAGAAGATGCCGTCTTCTTTAATATGAGCGATCTGATCTGCAATCTGGCACGAACAGAAGATTGTATTATAGTTGGAAGATGTGCGGATATTATTCTGCGCAATAATTATATTCCACATATCAGTCTGTTCATCAGTGCACCATTTGAAGTGAGATTGCAGTATATGATGAACGTGCGTGAGATGGATCAAAAGACAGCGGTGAAATTTTTGAAAAAAATGGATCGCCAGCATAAAAAATATTACGAATTTTATACAAGTGAAAAATGGGGAACTCCTGAGAATTATGACCTGTGCATTAACAGTGCCAACTACGGAATCAAAGAGACGATAGAAATCATTGAACGTCTGATCATCAACAGGAAGAAAGCATAAGGGGTACAAGAAAGAGACTTTACGTGTGTTTCAGATACTGATATAATAAAGACGAATGAGACGGGAGAAAATAATTAACATGTAAAGGAGATAATAGGATGAATGAGACAACATTGGTGAAAGGCATAAGTGCGATAGGCTCCATGGATGGACCGACTTCAGTGTTCCTTGCCGGAAAGCTAAGCGTGGGAGTGTTTGCGGCTGTGATAGCAATCGGTATTTTAATTGGATTTTTCGGTTTGAAGCTGGTGAAAGTGGTTGCGGCATTTCTGGGATTTCTGATTGGAGCAGGAGCGGGAGCCGGAATCTGTGTATTAGCCGGAATTGAAGGTATTGCATCCGTAGCAGTTATATTAGTCTGCGCGATATTGCTGGCAGTAGTGTCTTTTCTTGTATACAGGCTGGGTGTATTTGTGATGATATTCATCTGCTCTATGGGAGTGCTGGCAGTAGTGATACCGGCACAAAGTTCAGTCATTACGATTGTGGAACTGGCAGTGGCACTTGTGCTTGCGATTCTTGCTGCAATATTTGCAGAGCCGATGATCATTGTAATTACCGGTATAGCAGGTGGATTTCTTGCAGGTCCGGCGATTCTCGACCTTGCCGGAATTACAGATCCGTCATGGTTAAAATATGTAGCAGGTGCAGTTCTTGCATTTGTAGGACTTATGATTCAGTTCATGATGCAGTCAAGTAAGATTGGAAAGAAAGAGAGAATCAAATCGGAACATATCAAGGAACAGGTCTCTATGGAGAATGAAGTAGAGAAAGCCCGAATGATTCTGGATGAGGACGAAGCGAAGCCAGAAGAAGCAGAAGAGCCGGAAGGATATCTGGATGAGGAAGAGGCAGAAGAGCCGGAAGGATATCTGGATGAGGATTTTTCAGATGATGAGTCAGAGGATATCGAGATCAGGGATTTGGATTTAGACGATATTCCATCTGACGAGGAGAGCGAGGAATAGGCTTATGAAACTGGACATGCATTGTCATGTAAAGGAAGGGTCCATTGACAGCAAGGTGAGCCTGGACGAGTACATTACACTTTTAAAAGAACGTGGATTTGACGGAATGCTGATTACAGATCATGATACGTATAAAGGATACCGACACTGGAAATACCAGATGAAGGGAAAAGTACATGATGATTTTGTAGTTTTAAAAGGAATTGAGTATGATACTTGTGACGGGGGACATATTTTATGCATTATGCCAGAAGGCGTGAAGATGAGACTTTTGGAACTCCGAGGTCTTCCGGTTGCAGTATTGATTGATTTTGTGCATAAGCACGGAGGAATTCTGGGGCCGGCACATCCAAGCGGGGGCAAATATTTAAGCTTTACGAACACAAAGCGTTATTACAAATCACCAGAGTTATTTAAGCGGTTTGACTTTATTGAAGTATTTAATGCATGTGAATCAGCAGAGTCTAATGCGAGAGCCCTTAAGCTTGCACAGAAATATAAGAAACCGGGAATCGGTGGCAGTGACGCACACCGACCTAATTGTGTAGGTATGGGGTATACTATTCTGCCAGAGCGAGTGACATGTGAGACAGAGCTAATCGCACTGATCAGGTCAAAATCTGCAGTGATTGAGACAGGTGGCAGTCTGTATGGAAAGACGACAAAAGACAAGATGGGAAAGGCGGATAAGATTCTGACATATTCTTTCTGGTTTTATAATAAGGCCGGTACAATCATGCGTAAGAGAAAACGTATGCTGAATGGAAAGATTGAAAACCCTGTCGATCCGATCGATCCGATTGAGTTGAAATATATGTAATAAATAAAAAAGAAGTATTCTGATAAATGAGATTTTACTCAAAGTCAGAATACTTCTTTTTTAGTGGCCATTACAAGAGCTTAGAACAAACTTGCGATATGATAAACTATAAAGCTTATGATCCAGGCAGTACACAGCTGATAGAGCAGGATAAAACCAGTGGATTTCCAGCTTTGCAACTCACGATGAATCGTTGCAATGGTTGCTGTGCATGGTACATATAACAGACAAAATGTCATAAGTGCATAAGCATTTGCCGGGCCAAAACCAATGGCACCAAGAGAAGCCACCATTGCGGTCATTCCGTGGGCAGTCGTAATATTTTGAATTCCGAAGAGTACGCTGCAGCTGGAGACAACAACTTCTTTTGCGGCAATACCAGCGATCAAAGCTACAATAATCTGCCAATATCCGAGTCCGACCGGTTGAAAGACCGGTACGATCAGGCGTCCAATGACAGAACCAAAGCTTTCAGAAATATCTGTTACATATCCATGAGGACCAAAGTTTAAGATTGCCCACATTAAGATGGATGCGATAAATATAACAGTTCCGGCTTTTGTAAGATAATCTTTTATCTTCTGCCATACATAGATTGCAATTGTATGGGCGCTTGGAGTTTTATATTCCGGCAATTCGATCAACAGGGCATGTGTCGCTTTGCTTCCGTCGATTTTGGACAGGATAAATGCTGTTGTAATTGCGATAATGATGCCGAGCAGATACATGGAATAGCAGACGATCATGGCATATTTTCCAAAGAACATAGAGGAAAATAAAACATAGATCGGAAGTCTTGCACTGCACGACATAAATGGTGTGATCAGGATAGTCTTAAAACGGTCTCTTTTATTTTCAAGTGCCCGGGAAGCCATGACTGCAGGTACGGTACAGCCAAATCCGAGCAACAATGGAAGAAATGCTCTTCCGGATAATCCGAGACTGCTCATAATATCGTCCATGACAAATGCAACTCGTGACATGTATCCACTGTCTTCCAAAAGCGCAAGGGCCAGGAAGAGAATGAAAATGTTTGGTAGAAATGTCAGAATTCCGCCAACTCCTGAAATGATGCCGTCTACGATCAACGAAGTCAACATCGGACTTGTGTGGACAGCAGCAAGACCATTTGATACGAGATTTGAGAATACTTCAAGAGCAATCTCAAAATATCCTTTCATCCAGTCTCCTACAGTAAATGTGAGGAAGAATACAAATGCCATGATCAGAAGGAAAATCGGAAGACCAAGCCATTTTCCGGTCAGGTACTTATCAATTCTTTCTGTAGAGGCTGCCTTTTGGGCTTTATTGACAAGTACTTCATCAATAATTTCTTCGATAAAGTCATATTTTTGATTGATAATATCTTTTTCATAGCTTTTGTCTACAATTTGTTCCATTCCGGCAAGTGGATATTGATCCAGAATATTTTTATCCATTTCCAGATATTTGATGGCGTGCCAACGCATATTATCCATTTCCGGATAAGTTGCGGTAATCAAAGTAATCAGTGCGTCGATTTTATCTTCTATAAGGTCGGAATAGACCATGGCATATTCTGAGTGATGATTATGCCGGTGTTCAGAATGCATTCCTTTGTGATGATGAATAAAAGGTCCCTGGCTGGCATATTCACTGTGATGGGAAACGGCATGCAGCAGAATGGAAAGTCCTGTCTTTTTTCGTGCTGATACAGGGATTGCTGGAATTCCAAGCATTTCCGGGAGGCGGTGCAAGTCAATTTCCATGCCGCGGCTCTCTACAATATCCATCATGTTCAGAGCCAGTACAACGGGTTTTCCAAGTTCGATCAGTTGAAGGGCCAGATAGAGATTACGTTCCAGACTGGAAGCGTCAATGACATCTACAATGACATCAACTTCATCACTCATGATACATTCTCGAGATACAGTTTCTTCCATTGTATAAGAAGTCAGACTGTAGATTCCCGGAAGGTCAATGAGACGGAACTTCTGATCTTCATAGGTCGTGAAGCCTTCTTTCTTTTCCACTGTGACACCGGGCCAGTTAGCTACCTTTAGATTTGCACCGGTGTAAGCGTTAAAGAGGGTTGTCTTGCCGCAATTTGGATTACCGATGAAGCCTACATTAATGATTTTTTCCATTATTCTGTGACCTCCTTCACTTCGATGTGGTCTGCGATTCTTTTGCCAAGTGCAAATCGTGTGCCACGAAATCTGGCGGTAAGAGCACCTTTTTTATTGTTGTTCAATATTGTGATTTTGGCGCCTTCTGTCAATCCAAGCGCTTCTAGACGTCTCTCAAGAAGAAGCTCAATGTTGATAGAAAGAACCTGATAAGTTTTGTTATTTTTGCCTTGCTTTAAAGTCATCTTTTGTCCTTTTTATAAATTGTAAATGAGAATTATTTATCGGTTACTCCACTAACTATATCATCAATTGACGAAAACTTCAATGTGAAGTATACTGGATTTCATAAACATAAAGGGGGATTTTATGCAGATTTATTACTTGATGTTATACTTTTTTGTGTATGGTTTTCTGGGCTGGTGCACAGAAGTTGCATATGCGACAACAAAGCAGAGAAAGTTCGTGAACAGAGGTTTCCTGAATGGTCCGATCTGTCCGATTTATGGAGTCGGTGTGACGGTAGTCGTCTATTTCCTGACACCGTATAAGGACAATTTGATTTTGCTGTATGCGTTGTCCACAGTGTTGGTGACAGTTCTGGAAGGGCTTACCGGATATCTGATGGATAAGATTTTTCATCATAAATGGTGGGATTATACAAATCAGCCGCTGAATATCGGTGGATATGTTTGCCTGATATTTTCCCTTGTGTGGGGAGTAGCATGTGTACTGATTGTCCGTGTGATTCATCCGGTCATTCATAAAATATTGACATTTATTCCACATACATTAGGGCTTGTAATGCTCGCAGTACTGGAAATCTGTATTTTTGTTGATCTGTATGTGACTGCGGCCGGAATCCTGAAACTGAATCATCAGTTGGAAGCTATGGCGAAGATTGCCGCAGAGCTGCATGAGATTTCGGATAAGCTTGGTGAAAATATCCATGAAGGTATGATGGATACGATGGAGGCAACAGAAGAAAGACGCAAGAAACTGGAAGCAGCAACAGCAGAGAGCCGCAAGAAGCTAGAAGCTGCGACAGAAGAAGGCCGCAGGAAACTGGAAAATGTTACGGAAGAAAGCCGTCGTAAACTGGAAAGTGCGACAGAGGAAGGCCGCAGGAAACTGGAAGCAGCAACGCAGGGCAGCCGACGTAAGCTTAGTGAGGGGCGTACAAGGATTGGTGGAACCGCAGACGAAGCAAGGCAGCAGCTTCAGGCAAGAAGTGAAGAACTTCGCAAGAAGTATGAAGAGTTGTCAGGTCAGGGCGGAGCCGTGTCCAGACGTCTGATGAAGGCATTCCCACGTATGGAATCCAGACAGTATAAGGAGACATTTAACGAGTTACGTGAGAAGCTGAGATTGAAAGAAAAGATGAAGAGAAAAAAATAGTAGTACAAGGAGATTTTTTTAAGAATCTTCTGAGTATTCTTGATGAGATGGGGATGTCAGAAGAAGATGTACAAAAGGTAAATGTATATTTGACAGATATGAAGAATTTTGATGCAATGAATGTAGTGTATGAACAACAGTTTTCAGCACCATATCCAACTAGGACAACAGTTGGTGTGACAGGACTTTGCGGAGATGCATTAATAGAAATTGAGTTGATAGCGAAGAAATAATCAGGTTGAGGAAGAACAGGTCGATGGATCTGTTCTTTTTTTCGTTAGTGGTGAGTCAAAGTCCGAGTAGTCTTCCGACCTTGGTAATTGTAAGCAATCTCAGAAGGTATCTTTTGGATCTTTTTATGATTGTGTTGTGATAAGTTTAAAACTGGCTTGCTACAAAATGTAAAAACTGGATATTTAATAAATACCAGTTTGCAGTATGATATGTATCATAGTTACGTAACACAGAGAAAAAATATTAGGAAAATAAGAAAAGAATCGGATGAAGAGAAAGGTGAAAAACTATGGCAGAGAATAGATATAAATTAAACAAGCAGTTAGCGCAGATGTTAAAAGGTGGAGTTATCATGGACGTAACAACACCAGAACAGGCAAAAATCGCAGAGGCAGCAGGTGCTTGTGCAGTTATGGCGCTGGAGAGAATTCCTGCAGATATCCGTGCAGCAGGCGGGGTATCCCGTATGAGTGATCCGAAGATGATCCGTGGAATCCAGGAGGCCGTATCAATTCCGGTCATGGCAAAATGCAGAATCGGACATTTTGTAGAGGCGCAGATTCTGGAAGCAATCGAGATTGACTATATCGATGAGAGTGAAGTTCTTTCACCAGCAGATGATGTATATCATATCAACAAGAGAGAATTTAAAGTGCCATTCGTATGTGGAGCAAGAGATCTTGGAGAAGCACTTCGAAGAATTGCTGAGGGAGCTTCTATGATCCGTACAAAGGGTGAGCCGGGAACAGGAGACGTTGTACAGGCTGTCCGCCATATGCGTGTGATGAATGCTGAAATCCGCAGAATCCAAAGCTTAAGAGAGGACGAGCTCTTTGAGGCAGCAAAGCAGCTTCAGGTTCCATTTGACCTTGTTCTCTATGTCCATGAAAACGGAAAACTTCCGGTCGTAAACTTCGCAGCCGGCGGTGTCGCAACTCCTGCAGATGCAGCCCTGATGATGCAGTTGGGAGCAGAAGGTGTCTTCGTCGGCTCCGGTATCTTCAAGTCCGGTAATCCGGCAAAACGTGCCGCTGCCATCGTTCAGGCTGTAACAAATTATACTGATGCAAAACTGATCGCTGAACTTTCCGCAGATCTCGGAGAAGCCATGGTCGGTATCAATGAGCAGGAAATCGCACTTCTTATGGCTGAAAGGGGTAAATAAGACTATGACGATTGCAGTTCTTGCCCTGCAGGGGGCATTCATAGAACATGAGCATATGCTCCAGAAGCTCGGTGCAGATACCATCGAACTCAGAAAAGCTGGTGATCTGCAAAAAGACTTCGACGGTCTCATTCTTCCCGGTGGTGAAAGCACCGTCCAGGGAAAACTTCTGCATGATCTTGATATGTTTGAACCTTTAAAAGAAAAAATCTGCTCCGGTATGCCGGTTCTCGCAACCTGTGCAGGAATGATCCTGCTTGCTTCGGATATTGCCGGTCAGGAGGAATCCTACTTCGGGACTCTTCCCATGACAGTCAGACGAAATGCCTATGGACGTCAGCTCGGCAGTTTCCATACTACTGCCAACGCCAACGGAATTGGTGAAATTTCTATGACTTTCATCCGTGCACCTTATGTGGAAAGCGTTCATGCTGATGCAGCCGGAGAAAAACCGGAAGTTTTAAGTGTCGTACAGGATCGGATCGTCGGAGTAAAATATCACAATCAGATGGCATTTGCATTTCATCCGGAACTGGATCAGGATACAAAGATCCATGAAACATTTCTTGGAATGATCCATAAATAACCTGGTTCACTCACTAACAAAACAGTTGACTTACTGGCAAAACAGACGGGATCAGAACCGTATCACTTACGTTCCGAATCCCGTCTGTTTTTCCTTCTATTTACAACACTTTTATTATGCCTTTGTAGAAGTTTCATTTCATCAACACCGTCCACTTCATATTATGCAGCAGCATTTGCATTGATACTGTCTATTACTCTTTTAATTCCCATCCATACTGTTATATCCTTAAAAATCTCAACAACACTTCCCTGATCAGTAAATGGTGCTTCCTGAAGAACTGAAAAGTCTTTCAGCATTCCATTATGCACGATATATTCTACAATCTGGTTCACAAAATAAATCTGTCTGCTATCAAGATTCGTATCCGTCAGATATTCTGAAAATGCTTCCTTTGCAGCATTCATATCAAGTCCGACAATCTCACGAACAAATTCGCCCAATGGCTTTTCCCCTATTTCCTGTTCGTAATCAGACCTTGTTCCAACTTCTTTCCACAAAATTTCTTCCAGACTCTCTATATCTGTACTAGTCAGTGGCTGATTTGTCTTAAGCTTTGCAATAGCAATATTATCCTGATGCTGTCGGATATAAAACTCTGCTTTTGCCTTATAATTCTTCAGCTCGTCATTCTCAAGTTCCGCTTCTTTCCACTCGATTGACAATACATCATCTTCAAAATTCGTATCATAGCGTCTTTTCTGTCCTGGGATATATTTCATCAGATTACGCAACTTTTCTCTGATTTCTTCAAATTCATCCACTCCGGCCTCTTCAACATAATCCGTAGTAAGAATCTGTTGGATCAGATCTGTCTGTGCCTGGATCTCAGGAATATTAGCCACACCTGCTACTCCTTTTACTTTCTTTCGCAGATCTCCTCTTGCTTTTATATCCTTTTTTCCCATCAGATATGCAAGCTCTATCCTATACATCAATGCATCAAACCTGACTGCATTTGCCTCGTCCTCTTCCGGCTGAATCAGTGGAGAAACTTCCTCTTTTACAGTCACGGTATCTCCATAAGTAAGAGCCTGATAATTCGTCTCATCAGAATACATTTCAACGTATTTCAGGTGCTGCCGTACTGCGAAATTATCTCTTGGTAATTTCTGTACTCTTTCGCTCATTTCCCTGACCAGAGCATTTCTGTATGCAATCAGACGATCTGTCTGATATTCTGCCGACTGAAGCTGATATGTAATTTCAAACTTCAAATTAAAAACTGCACTTTGAAGAGCGATCATCTTCGCCGATGCCCGTCCCTTATTTAAACGGAAAAATTCAAAATTCCCACAGAAATCAAAAATGTAAAATTTCTGTTTATCCTCACCATCCAACTGCTCCGGACAAAGTCTTGTACCGCGTCCGATCATTTGCCAAAATTTTGCCTTACTCATGACTTTTTTGAAAAAGACCAAATTCAAAATCTCCGGTACATCAATCCCTGTATCCAACATATCAACTGAAATTGCAATCTGTGGCATCTTCTTCGGATCCGCAAACTCATCAATCGCACTTTGTGCATAGGTCATTCGATTATCAATTACTCGTGCATAATCTGGAAGATATGGATACTCTTTATTAAATACTT
>ERZ772819.960-NODE-960-length-24113-cov-10.175451_pt1 | contig 24113 bp, 26 predicted proteins | sample MGYA00580860_ERZ772819 | MGnify/ENA primary metagenome ERZ772819 (study PRJEB29015, sample SAMEA2737683) | human gut metagenome | biome: human gut; feature: human-associated habitat; material: faeces | place: China | collected 2012 ...
GAGATGACGCTTATGATAAAGAAAATAGCATGGGAGACATTTAAAAATACTGGAGATATAGATACCTTTTTAGAGTTTAAACAAATAGAAAATATAGAAAATAATATAAAAGAAATTCAAAATATAACAAACATGAATTTAAAAAATAAGAATAATGAAATTGGTAAAAATTTATAAAAGATATTAGCAAAAAGGATGTAAAAAAATGTCAAGTACAAAAGTAAATGGAATAATACTTTCAGAAAATAATTTGGGCGATTTTGATAAAATGCTTACAATGTTAACACCTGGGCTTCGGAAAAATATCTTGTGTTGCCAAAGGGGCAAGAAGACCAAAAAGTGCTCTTCTTGCCGGAACACAGGTGTTTTGCTTTGGAGAATACCTAATGTATAAAGGATCAAGTACATATCATATAAATTCGTGTGAAACAATAGAGATGTTTTACAATATAAGAACAGACTTAGATAAATTAAAATATGCAATACACATAAATAAAATTGTTCAAGATGTAACTCAGGAAAATCAAAATTGCTATAAAATATTACAATTATTATTAAATACATTATATGTAATTTCACAAACACAAAAAAACTTAGACTTTGTTTTAAGTGTTTTTAAATTGCGTTTATTATGCATTTTAGGATTTACGCCTAGAATAAAAAAATGCACAAATTGCCAAGAAGAAAATAATTTATATTATTTTAGTTTAAAAGATAATGGTTTTAAATGTGAGGAATGTAGCAGACAAGATAAATCTACAATACAAATGAACGAAAGTACTAAAAATGCTATTATATATACAGTTGTTTGTCCTCCAAAAAAACTATATTCTTTTGATATAAAAGACCAAAGTTTAGAAGAATTTAAGCTGATTGTAAAATTGTATTTTAATGAAAAATTAGAAAAAGAATACAAGTTAGAAGAATTATTTTAAAAATAATGTTGAAAAAAAATAAAATAACATATATAATAAACTTATAATCGTAAAATAAAACATAAAAGAAGAAGGGAGCGATTTTTATGAAAATAAAAATAACAGGAAAGGAACTAAAGATAACAGAGGCTATTAATGATTACGTAGAAAGAAAATTAGAAAGAATTGATAAATATTTCGAAGAAGCAGAAGCAGAAGTTACACTAAAAACAGAAAAACAAGAGCAAATAGCAGAAATATATGTTCAAGCAAATGGAGAAAAATATAGAGCTGTAACAGAAGACAAAGACTTATATGCTTCAATTGATAAAGATATCGATATATTAGAAGGTCAAATTAGAAAATCAAAAACAAAAAAAGAAAAAATGATGAAAGATGCATCTATAAAAACAATGGAAGTAGCAGATAGCAAAGAAACAGAAATAAAAGATGAAATAATAAAAACATCATATTATGAAATAAAACCTATGTTACCTGAAGATGCAGTATTAAAATTACAAGAAAAACCAACACATAACTTTTTAGCATTTATAAATGTAGAAACAGGAAAGGTAAATGTAGTACATAAATTAAAAGATGGAAAAAATTATGGTTTAGTAGAACCAGAAGCTTAAATTAAAATAAAATATTAAAGGCAGGAAATCAAATCCTGCCTTTATGTATTTCATAAAAACAAAATTTAACTTTCTGCCTAAAAATAATGAAATTAATACATTAGTAGAAACTATTTCATGTTGTTTTCAGCTTGTTGTATCATTTTTCTAACCATGTTACCACCTATTTTACCAGCATCTTTAGCTGAAATGTCTCCATTATATCCGTCTTTTAAATTAACACCAACTTCACTAGCTACTTCGTATTTGAATTTATCTAAAGCTGTCATAGCTTCTGGAACTAATTTTTTGTTTGAATTGTTAGCCATTGTTTTTTCACCTCCTGCTAAATTTAACATCTATAGAAAAAACTATTGCTTTTTCTAATACTATCATTTGCAAAAAAAGAAAAAATAAACAGGAAATTTTTAGAAAAAATGTTGCAAATAAAAATAATTAAATATATAATTTTAAAATGAAAAAATGAAAAAAGGAGAGACTTATGTATAAACTAGTAGCAATAGACTTAGATGGAACAATGCTAAACAGTTATGGCATTGTTACACAAAACACTAAAAATATAATAAAAGAAAATATAAAAAAAGGAACCAAAATAATAATTGCGTCAGGAAGGACAATTTCTTCTATAAAACCAATCGCAGAAGAAATTGGAAATAATGATTATTTTATTGCAGGAAATGGTTCTTTAATTTATGATGCCCAAAAAGAAGAAATAATATATGACAAATTTATTCCAAAAGAGAAAATGCTAGAAATTATAAATATATGTGATGCAAATAGCATTTTCTATACAGTATATACAGATAAAGAAATAATAACAGAAAAATTAAAATATAATGTTTTATATTATTACAATGAAAATAAGAAAAAAGAAGAAGAAAAAAGGACAAACATAAAAATTGTAGACAATATAAAAAAATATATAGAAAACCAGGAAGATGATAAATATTTAAAAATAATGATTTGTGACGAAAGCAAACTTGTTTTTAATTCTATAATTAGAAAAATGAAAGACATAAAAAATATTGAGGTTTTAGAAGTAGGCCATATGTCAAGAAAAATAATAAAGCAAGGAACTGAGGAAGTTCCAATAGAATATTATTATACCGAAATTACACTAGAAGATGTAGACAAATGGAATGCCATAAAATATTTAATTGAAAAATTAAATATAAAAAAAGAAGAGGTAATAGCTATTGGAGATAACGTAAATGACAAAAAAATGGTAGAAAACGCAGGGCTTGGCATTGCTATGGGAGGAAGTACACCAAACTTAACAAGTGTTGCAGATTTTATTACTAAAACAAGTGATGAAGATGGTGTTGCATATGCTTTAAATAAATTTTTAAATTAAATATTACAAAAATATTACAAATCTATTACAGAAATATTAAATTTGAATTATACATATATAAATAATTGATTTTAATATTGCTTTGAGTTAAAATAAAATAGATAATATTTGTAAAAAAATATACAAAAATAAATATTAAGGGAGGAATTTGTCATGGCAACAAATCCAATGCAAAGAAAAGCAAGAAATTCATTTATATTAGGAATGTTAATTATGCTACTAATATGTGGAGCTATAATAGCATTTTTATTTATTCAAATAGCAAACTTAAATAAAAAAGAGCAAGAAAATAAGCAAGCAAGTGTTAAAGTTTATGTTTTATCACAAGATGTTGGCTCTGGACAAGTAATTACAACAGATATGTTTACAATGCAAACAGTAAATAAAAACCTTGTACCAAGTAATGCAACATCAGATTTAAGTGTAATTGAAAATTATGCACTTCAAGACAAAGAAGGAAATGAAATATATACAAAATATGATAAAGATAAAAATGCAGTATTATATATAAAAAAGGACAACAAGGAGTATCAATTACAAAAAGAAGATGAAACAGATAATTACTATATAGAAAAAAATGGTGACAAGGAATATGTTGAATTAAATAGTGTACCATTAGTTGCAAAGGTGGATATGAAAGCAAATACAGTAATAACAAAAGATTTAATTAGTAAATCTGATAATACAGTTGCAGATGATGTAAGAAGAGAAGAATACAATGTTTTTGTTTTACCAATGGATTTAGCAACAGGAGATTATATAGATGTTAGATTAATGTTACCTTCTGGACAAAATTACATAGTTGTTGCAAAAAAAGAAGTAACAATACCAAATATTGCAGGAGCTGACTCAGAAGATACAGTTTGGTTAAACTTAAGAGAAGATGAAATATTAAGTATAAGCAGTGCAATTGTTGATGCGGCTAGAATAAATGGTGCAAAACTTTATGTTACAAAATATACAGAAGCTGGAATGCAAAAGGCAGCAACTCCTACATATGTTGTTAGCTCAGAAACAGCGGCTTTAATGAACAAAGATCCAAATATTTTAGACAAAGCAATGAAAGAATTAAAATCAAGATATGAAAATATAGGAAGCGCAGAAATAAGAAATAATTATATAAATAGAGCTATAGATAATGCAGGCGATGAAGGAGAAACAAACTTAAAAACAAATATGGAAGAAAGCATTACAAAATCACAAGAAAATAGAAAAAAATATTTAGACTCACTTTCTGGTGCGGTACAATAAAATAATAAAAAAGGAGAGACAAATGAAAAAGATAGGGTTTATAGGATCTTATGACAAAATTGATATGATAATAAATGTTGCAAAAATTTTGACAACATTAGGTAAAAAAATATTAGTTATAGATGCTACAATAAATCAAAAAGCAAAATATGTAGTACCTACTATAAGCCCTACTACAACATATGTTACAGAATATGAACAAATAGATGTTGGAGTTGGCTTTAGAAATTTTGAACAAATAAAACAATACTTATATATTGAAGAAGAAAATCAATTACCATATGATGTATTATTAATAGATGCAGATAATATAGAAGCAATTCAAAATTTTGAACTTGAAAATTCACAAAAAAATTATTTTGTTACATCATTTGATTGCTATTCGCTAAAAAAAGGATTAGAAATACTATCAGCATTCCAAGAACCAGCAAATCTTACAAAAGTATTATTTGCACAAGAAGTTTTAAAAGAAGAAGACGAATATTTAAACTATCTATCTTTAGGCTATAAGGTAATTTGGGATGAAAATAGAATTTATTTTCCAATAGAAAATGGTGATGCAAGCATTATTGCGGAAAACCAAAGAGTGGCAAAAATAAAATTTAGAAGATTAAGCGGTGAATATAAAGATGGTTTGATCTATATATGTCAAGAAATATTAAGTAATGAATTTAGCGAATCACAAATAAGAAAAACTTTAAAAAATATAGAAAAGGGAGAATAAAATGTCAATAGTAACATTTTGGAGTAATGGAAGAGAAGAAACTGGAAAAACAATGGCAGCGGTTGCGATTGCAACACATATGGCTATAGAGCATAATGTTAAAATATTATTAATTTCCACGACAAATAAAAATGAAACAATCCAAAATTGCTTTTGGGAAAAACAAAATAAGAAGTCTACTTTTGGGCTATTTGGTTTATCTACATCAGACATCGAAATGCAAACAGGGATGGATGGACTTATAAAAATGGCTAGAAGCAACAAAATAAGTCCTGACACAATAAAAAATTATACGAAAGTTGTTTTTAAAGATACTTTAGAAGTACTATTTTCTGAAAACAGCGTAGAAGATTTATCAAACTATTATCCAGAAGTTATAACAATGGCTTCACAGTATTATGATTTTGTTTTTGTTGATTTAGACAGTAATATAAATGAAAATATAGAAAGATTAATATTAGAAAAATCAGATTTAATTATTGCAAATATTAGTCAAAAATTATCAAGTATAGAGACGTTTAAAAATATTAAGCAAACCAATAAATTATTAGCTTCTCCCAAAACAATTGTAATGGTTGGAAGATATGACAAATTTTCAAAATATACAGCTAAAAATATTAGCAGATATTTAGGACAAAGAGATCTTGTACTAACAATGCCATACAATACACTATATTTTGAAGCAGCAGAGGAAGCAGGAGTACCAGATTTATTTTTAAGAATAAGAAAAATAAATAAAGAAGATAGAAATTGGACATTTATGCAAGAAGTGCGGAAGAGCAGCTGAAACAATTCAGTATAAAATACAAACTCTACAAATGGGAATGTAGAAGAAAGGGGAAACCTAAAAATGACAATAACTAACATTTTACTTATGGCACTTGTTATAGGAATAGCAATATTTGTAGTATATTACTATATTAAAAAGAAAAAAGAAGAAAAGGTCGAAGAAACAATTAATGTAGATGATAAAACTTATACACTAGACAAAATGAAAGAATTTGTAAAGAAAAGACTTGATGAAATAACAAAAGTTAACCTTTACGATATAGGTCTTTCAGAAGAAGAATTAAAAAGAAGAAAAAATAAAAAGTATGAGTTAAAAAAGGCATTAAAAGGTTGTACATATGGAGATGTTAATGATAAAAAATATGTAAAAGAGTTAATATTTGACTTGCTTGCAAAAGAATATGGAGTTACAGAAACAAACATATCAAAAGCAATTCCATTTGATATTCCTTCACTTTTAACTGCTCAAGATAAATTTGATATTTTAATATATGCATATAAAAAAGAATTTGGTTATGAAGCATTAACAGAAATGATTAAAAAATATGACTTAGCAGAACTTAAATTCCTAGAAGGAGAAACAAAGCCTTCTTATGTTATTACAGAAGATGAAATATCAGAAATATATGAAAAAGAGAACATATCTTTATCATTTGCAGACAAATTAGCAGTTGTTGTACAAAGAATATATCAACACTATAAAGGTTATAGTTCAATAGATGAAGTAAGAGATATGAATATAGATGGTGTATCTGGCCGGAGTATCTGGACTTCCAGAGAGCTTTTTAAGTCAGGTTGCACAAACTGATGGAGATTATTTAAATCAGGTCTCTGAACATAAAGTTCCAAGAGCATGTGATAGTATTTGGATCTTTTTCCAAGGTAAATCAATACGTTTAGCATTTTTATCATTTGGAACAGAAGCAGAATTAAAAAGAGTATGTCAAAATATTTACAAATATAACAACCCAGGGCAATTATCAGATACAAATGGTTATAAAATAAATGAAATGAAAGATGGTTCACGTGTTGTTGTTGTAAGACCAAGCTTCTCAGAAACATGGGCATTCTTTGTAAGAAAATTCGACGTAAAAAGAGCTACACTAGAGCAATTAGTTAGAGACCCAGGTTATGAAGATGCAATAGAGCTTTTGAAATATTTAGTAAAAGGAGCAAGAATTACATCAATAACTGGTGAGCAAGGTTCTGGTAAAACTACATTATTAATGGGTATGATAGAAAACATATATGAAACAATGAACATAAGGGTTCAAGAAACAGCATTTGAGCTTCACTTAAGAAAAATATACCCAACAAGAAACATATTAACATTTAGAGAAACAGATACAATATCTGGACAAGAAGGTCTAGACGTTCAGAAAAAAACTGATGGTTCTGTAAACATTATAGGTGAGGTTGCAACAGACCCTGTTGCATCTTGGATGATACAAGCAGCCCAAGTTGCATCTAAATTTACATTATTTACTCACCATGCAAAAACATTTCCAAACTTAGTAACAGCACTTAGGAACTCAATGCTAAGAACAGGAGTATTTACAGACGAAAAAACAGCAGAAGAACAAGTTGTACAAGTATTAAACTTTGATGTACATCAAGTAAAAGATTTTAGAGGAAAAAGATATATAGAAAGAATAACAGAATGTATTCCAATTGAAAGTAAAAATGAATACACATATGATCATAGAAATGAAAAAACATTAGAAGGAAAATTTGACAAATTTTTTGACAATGCAACACATTATTTTACAAAAACTACAGACAAACAATTATATACATACAGAAATATACTTGAATATGTAGATGGAGAATATGTAATAACAAACCCAATAACAGACCAAAACATTAGAGAAATGAGAAATAATATGGATGAATCAGATGTAGAATCATTTGATAAATTTGTAGAAAAACATTGGGGAAATAAATTAAATAATACACAAGAAAATGAAAAAGAAACTGTAAAAAGAAGAGGAAGACCAGCAAAAGAAAAATAAACGGAGCAAGGAGGTGCTAGAAAAACGTGTCTAACCAAATGCTATATTACATAATGGGAGCATCAGTAGGAATTTTAGTTCTTATTATAATTGCATATTTTATATTATCAAAAAAGATGAATAAATCAGAATATAAAAGAATTCAAAGATTGCAACAAGGAACAAAAGAAAAGAAATTTTCTACTGAAGTTTTATATCAAAAACTATATGTTACATATATAAAAATTCCATTTATAAAAAGATATATTTTAAAATTAAGAAGAAGACTGGAAATTATAAATATAGATGATGAGTATAACACAAGAAAAGATGCAGCAAAAATTTTAACAAGAACACTTATAATACTATTCCCATTAGTGTTACTTACAATAATAATAACACATACAAATTATTTATTAATGTTTATATTATTAATATTTGAATTGTTTATGATAGACGTGTTAGTAGATGGTTCTGTAGATAAAATTGACAATAAAATATTAAAAGAACAAATTGATTTCTTTTCAGAAATTAGACATGCATATCATGAATTTAACATGGTAGAAGAAGCAATATACCAAGTATCACAAGATGATGAAAAAAGTGTATCTGCACAAGGTGAAAAGATTTATGAAATTTTAATTTCAGATGATCCAGAAATAGAACTTGAAAAATACTACGATATAGCACCAAATAGTTTCTTAAAAGAGTTTGCTGGAATATCATACTTAACAAAAGAATTTGGAGACAGAAAGATAGATGGCGCATCTTTATATTTAAAAAATGTTAATAATATAACACAAGAGATGCAACTTGAAATTTTAAAAAGAGACAAATTAAATTATGTATTTCAAAGTTTATCTGTTATCTCAATAGCACCAGTTTTACTATTAGAACCAATAAAAAATTGGTCAGTATCAAACTTTAGTTTTACAGAAAGTTGGTATAATGGAAAAGCTGGAATGATAGTACAAATATTAATTTTAATTATAACATTTGTATCTTATTTATTAACAAGAAAATTAAAAGATAACGGTTCGACAAATGCAAATACAAAAAACACAGAAAATCCATGGCAACAAAAAATATATAGTAAAAAAATATTTAAAAAAATAATAGATTTATTTATACCAAAACAAAATAGTAAAGAACATAGAAAAGTTAGTCAATTACTAAAAGATTCTGCATCATATTTAAAAATAGAATGGTTATATACAAATAGAGTTATGTTAGCTATTTTAACGTGTATTGTATCAATTGTGCTATTTGCTCAATTACATAATGTTGCAATAAATTATGTATATACAGAGCCTACATCAGACTATGATTTAATAAGTGGACTATCAGATAAAGACAAAAGAAAAGCGATGGAAGTTACTAAAGTTCAAAACAAATTCCTAGACAGATTTAAAGGTCAGTCAATTACAAATAAAGATCAGATGCTTGTAAAAATACAAACAGAAATGAAAAATTCACATTATTATTCAGATGCAACAGATGAGACAATAACAAAAGAATCAAAGCAAATATATGATAAATTAGTAATTATTAACCAAGAATTTTTACAATGGTATGAAGTACTTTTAGCATTTGTATTTTCAATTGTAGGCTATATGGCTCCACTTTGGCTTTTAGTATTCCAAGTGAAAATGAGGCAAATAGAAATGGAAGACGAAGTAATGCAGTTCCAGACAATTATATTAATGCTTATGAGAATTGAGAGGGTAAATGTCGAAATAATTCTAGAATGGTTGGAAAGATATGCAAACATTTTTAAAGCACCTATTACAAAGTGTTTAAATAACTATGAAGCAGGTGCTTGGGAAGCATTGGAAGAATGGAGAAATGAAGTTTCTTACCAGCAACTAATTAGAATTATAGAAAGTTTGCAAGCAGCGGTTGAAAAAATACCAATTAAAGATGCATTTGATGAATTAGACTCAGAAAGAGATTATTACCAAGAAAAAAGAAAAGAATCAAATGATAGACTTATAAAAAGAAAAGGCATGATAGGTAAAGTTATTGGTTTTGCACCAATGGTATGTTTATTTGTAGGCTACTTAATAATACCACTTGTATTTATTGGATTTACAAGTATGTCAAGTTCATTAAGTAATATGTCTTCTGGCAAGGTATAAGAGGAGGGACATATATGGAAAATGCATCAAAAGCTTTAATTATGGCAGGAAGTGTATTAATTGCTATAATAATAATAAGTTGTTTAGTATTAATGATTAATAATTTAAGTGCATACCAAGGATTGCAAACTCAAAGTGAAGAAGTGGCCCAAATAGAAAAATTTAATAATCAATACATTATTTATAATAGAGATGATGTAAGAGGCAGTGACTTGTATTCTTTAATGAATAAGGTTATAGATTACAATATAAGGCAGTCAACAGAAGGTAAAGAATTAGGACAAAATGGGCAATATGTTGGGTATAGCCCAATGAGTATTTCAATTGATTTAAAAAGTTATCAAAAAAATCTTGCTTATTTAGATGGTAAAAATAGATTATTTACAAGTACAAAATATGCAGCTTCTGGTACCAATAATGGAATTGAAGGGATTAAAGAAACAATTACAGGTTTAGAAAATACTGAATTTGATTTAGGTACTGGAGTAAAAGTGCCCCTAACACCTGAAATTTTAACAAATTTAGTAACAGCAAGTACTAAAATATTTGTTGGAAACCCAAATGATTTGAATGATGAACAAAAATCAGATGCTGTACAAAACTTTTATAGAGTATTAGGGTATAGTATGCAAAAAAATGGCACAAAAACAATAAATACTATTTATGAAAAATTAAATAGCAATTTAAAAGATGAAGTTTATAAATATGCAGAATATATTCAATTTAAAAGAGCAATTTTTAAATGTACAGGTGTTGAATATGATGAAAGTTCTGGAAGAATTATTAAAATGAAATTTGATTTTACAGGAAACTTTAATTAAAATTTAGGAGTTAAATATGGAGAATGCATCAAAAGCTTTATTAATGGCTGCTGGAGTATTAATGGGAGTTGTTATATTATCATTAGCAGCATATTTATTTGTAACGTTTAGCTCATCTGCAGATGATGTTAAATCTGAAATTGCAAATAATCAATTAAATAAATTTAACAGTCAGTTTTTAGCATATGAGCAAAGAGAAGACTTGACAGTTTATGACATCTTAACAGCAGTAAATCTTGCTGAAAATAATAATAAACAATTAGAACCAGGAGATACAAATTATATAACTGTTATGATTGATAATTCTGTAGTAAATTCTACTGAAATTGAAGAAAAAATAAAACCTGAGAACTTAGAAGAAGGAGAAATGAAAGAAGATAACAACTTAGGAGGAAAGTCATTAAAAAACTATAAATGTAAGGTTTTATTAAGTGATATAACAGGAAGAGTTAATGTTGTTAATTTTTCATCAAAATAAAACTTGAAAAAAAAAACATATAATGATATAATAAAAAAGGAGAATAATGAAAAAAATTGCAATATTTTTTACAATAATAGTAATTGTTGTAGTTGGAGTTTCTTATATATATTTAAATTTTAAAACAAATTATGATACAATACAAAAAGAAAATAAACAATTTAAAAGCTATTATAATCAAGAAGTAACAGGACTGGATGTTGCAACAATAATTAACAAGGCAATGGACATAAATAACAAAAATGAAAATCAAAAAGACAACAAAGGAAATTTTATAGATAATGAAACAAATTCTATTAATATTGACATAAAAATGTCAGATAATGATAAAACATACAATATGATTAGAATATTTAATGGTGGAATAAGTACATTTACACAATATTATGGAAATATAAAATTTAAATGTACAAATATTGATTATCATAAAAAGACAGGAAGAATAAAATATATGTTGTTTGAACAAACAACTGAATAAATATGTTATTAATATTATCAATATACATTTGATAGAAAATATAAAAAACAAAAGTAAAACAAAGGAGGAAATTATTATGGAAAATGCGTCAAAAGCATTAATTATAGCAGGAGCTATACTAATCTCAATAGTATTAATTACTTTAGGAGTTGTAATTTTAGGACAAGGACAAGATGTTGTAAATAGCAGCAATATAGATGATACAGCAATACAAGCATTTAATCAAAAATTTACACAATATGAAGGAACAAATGTGAGCGGAAGTAGAGTTAATGCCCTTATAAATGCTGTAATTGCTAATAATACAGTTGCAAAACGTGATGGTGAAGAAAATAAATTAATTACAATTTCAAGTAGTGACTTAGGAACTATTACAGATGGTGCAACAATTGGTAGCGCATCTGGTACATCAAAAGTTGAGAAAAAAGCACAAACTGGTCAAAATTATAAAGTTAGCATTACTGAATATAGCAATACAGGTTATGTAAAAACAATAACAATAGGAAAAAGCGTCAGCACTGATTAATAAATTTATGAAAGGATGATAATTATGGAAAATGCAGCAGATGCATTAAAAATGGCCGCTTGGGTCTTAATATTTGTTGTAGCATTATCCATAATTATTAATGCCTTTGGAATAGCAAGGCAAACAACAGATATATTAATATCGTATAATGACAACGAATATTATACAGATTATGTTGAACAAGGAAATACTGAAAGAAAAGTAGGATATGAAACAATTATTCCTGCAATTTACCGCGCATATAAAGAAAATTATAAAATAATATTTTTAAATAATGATGGTACTCCAATGTACTTTTATGAAAACAAAAATACAGAAGAGCAAATAAACTATATTGACCTTGAAAAACAAAATGTTGGGAATGATACAGCAAAAGAGGAATTTATAAAATATATAGTTACAGGAAAAGAAATAAATAATAGTCAATATAAATTTGAAAATTCTTATGATATAAAAAATAATGGTTTATATAATCAAATTAAAGGTAAGCAATTTACAGAATCTTTAGGAGTTTATTATCAAGAAGAAATAGATGGAAACCAAAGTAATACGCCAGATGCAAACAAAACTAAAAAAAGAGTAATAACATATAAAAGTTTATAATAAAAATACTTAATTTAACATTATAAGTATTAGAAGGAGGAATAAAATGGGTGATACACTAATAACAGTAGTTGCAATAGTTTTAGCAGCAACATTAATGTTTGTATTTCCACTAATGACAATGTCTAATAGGGCTGACGATGTATCTCAATTGTCTGTTCAATCTTTAACAACACAATTTGTAGATGATGTTAGAACTACAGGAAAAATTACTTCAGAAAAATATAGTAAATTTGTAGAAAATATTCATTCAACTGGAAACACTTATGATGTTGAAATTGAAGTAAAAGTTAGAGATGAAAATCCAGGAAAGAAAACAACTCAAGCAAATAGCAAAAAAATAGGAGAAGATGTTTATTATTCAATATATACAACACAAATTGAAAATACATTAAAAAGTAATAAGGCATATAACTTAAAAGAAGGAGATATTGTATCTGTAAGTGTTAAAAATACAAATACAACAATGTCTCAACAATTAAGTGGAGGAACTTCTACACAATTAACTGGAACAATTGCAGGAGAAGCATCAGGCATTGTAACTGCTAATGGAAATTAATAATATACAAAAAGATAGCTTGTAATCCATATTACAAGCTATTTAAAAATCTTACAAAAGGAAAGATAAAATATTATGATGAATTTACAAAGTTTAGCTGTAATTTTTATAATTATAGTATTGCCAATATCATTGGTATTGCAAGTGTATACTCAAAGTCAAATAGATACACTAAATTTACAAATTTCATATGATTCTAAATTAAAAGATTCAACATATGATGCTATAAAGGCATTTCAATTAAATACTATAAATAGTAGTACGTCTGACTTAGCAAACTCCAAAATGAGGGATTTAGAAGCTTCTGTTAATGCTTTTTTTACATCAGTTGCAACAAACTTTAATGTACAAGGTTATAATGCAAGTACTCTTCAAGATTATGTTCCAGCTTTAGTATACACATTATATGATGGTTATTATATTTATTCACCATATACAAATACATTAAAAAACAATGAAAGTAACGAGAATTCAACATATAAAGATGAAGAAAAATTATATGGCTTAAAACCATACATATATTATAGTTGTGAATATAAGCGAGAAAATGATAATCGAGGAAATGATAATTTTGTAATTACATATTCTTTAGATAATTATATAACAATACAAGGCTATATATCAGGCAATTGGGTAAATGATGCTGGCTATTTAATAAGAGGAATTACTGATAATACTGATTCTACAATAACATATAGAAACTGTATAATAGATAAAGACCAATCATTAATGAAGGAATATGTTGGACAAAATTTATATAGCTATCTAAAAATAAATGGAGTTAAATATTATTATGATAATAAAAAATGGTTTTATTTATTAAATGGTAAACAGGTATATACAAATATTGATTTATCAAGTAAAAATGATGGGTCAGCTTATTATTATTATAAAGAAGCTGCAGACTTTACAAAAAGAGTTTTTGATGATTATAATTTAGGAGAGTTAAAAACATCTGATGCGAAAGATGCTAGCTACGAAAATATATATGGAGATACGGCAATATTTGATAAAGAAAATATAGAAGAACCTAATTCTAAATTTAATGAACATAGATTAGCAGTAATTAGGCATTCAATAGAAAGCAACTTATCAACTGCAATTGCAAACTTTAATAATTATTCAACAACCACAACTGATTTTAGAATGCCAAAATTAAAAGAAGATGAATGGGACAAGATTCTAAACAATGTTTCTCTTATAAGTTTTATGCAAGGATTAAGCATAGGAGGAAAAATATATAATGGTTATAGTATTGTTACAAATAATACAAATGAAGAAGTTGTAACAGAAGATTCCATATATATTGTAACAAATAATTATACTGAATCTAATAGTACATATTGTAATGTAAGAAAAAAAGATTTAAAAAAAGACATAAATCTAAATTCTGTTGGAATTTTTTATAATGATTTACAAAGAAAATCATTAATAAGTGATACAGGAACCGATTATTATTTTCCTAAAAAATCTCTTGCGGACTATGAAAGTGTTGTAATGAAAGATAGTTTAGATTATGAAAATGATGGCAATATATATGAATATTTAAGTAATAAAGAAAATCTTGCAACTGTATATTATACAGCACTTGGAAGAGAAAGATACAGTATGTATAAAGTAAATAGAAATGTACAGGACTTATTAAAAAATTATCAAAATTAAAATAATATAAAAATTGGGATGAAAATTATCTCAATTTTTTTTAATTTGTATATCAAACAAAGAAAAAGTTAATAATAAAATAAGAAGCAACAAAGGAGAAAATTAAAAGAAAGGGATTAATCAATTAAATAGATTACTTCTATAAAATTGATTATGTAAAAAAATATGGCAAAGAAAATTAAAATCTTATTTATATTATTAGCATTAATTATAATTTATTCATATGTAATAACAATACAAAATTTACCAGATAATATAATAATATTTCAAGGTGAGAATATAGCAGTAAACCAATTTATGGGATTTAAAATAAATGATGAAACAGTAGAAACATCAAGTACAAGTAGTAAAACATTAAATAATGTTGGCAAAACCACAGTAAAGGTAAGCTTATTTGATAAAATATTTGTAAAAGATATGGAAGTAGATGTACTACCAAGGACAAAAGTAATACCAGTAGGAAGTGTTGCCGGAGTAAAATTATATACTAGTGGAGTTTTAGTAGTTGGAATGTCAGAGATTGAAGGCACAGACAATAAAAAATATAAACCATATGAAAATACAGGAATAGAAGAAGGAGATACAATAATTTCAGTAAACGATAATAAAATTTCATCAACAAAAGAATTAATACAAAATGTAAATAAGTCAAATGGAAAAGATGTAAAAATTGAATATATTCATGAAAATTCCACATTATCATGTAGTATAACACCAGTAAAAACTGCAAGTAGTGACTATAAATTGGGGTTATGGGTACGAGATAGTGCAGCTGGTGTTGGAACAGTTACATTTTATGATTTAGGAAGCCAAACATTTGGAGCATTAGGACATGGAATAACAGACATTGACACAGAAAAGCTTATAAATATTGAAAGTGGAGAATTTGTTACAACAAAAATTTTGAATATAACAAAAGGAGAAGTGGGAAATCCAGGGAAAATACAAGGAACTGTTGAAAATCAAAAAAATATAGGAAAAATATATAAAAATACTAAATTTGGAATATATGGAAAAGTTGATAATATATCAGCTTTAAATATAGATTCATCAAAAGAAATGGAAGTTGCTTTAAGAGAAGAAATAAAAGAGGGGAAAGCAACAATATTATGTAGTTTAGATGGAAAAAGCCCAAAAGAATATGAAATACAAATAGAAAAGATATATAAAGAGAATAATTATGACAATAAAAGCATGAAAATAAAAGTAACAGATAAGCAATTACTTGAAAAAACAGGAGGAATAATTCAAGGAATGAGTGGTTCTCCAGTAATACAAAATCGGAAAATTTGTAGGAGCTGTAACACATGTATTGGTAAATAATCCGGAAGAAGGCTATGCTGTTTTTGGAGACATTATGTTAAAGCAAATAAGAGAAGTGCAATAAGCAAAATAAAATCCACCCATAAATGGGTGGGATTTATTTTGTATAAACATGTTCAATTTCAGAAACGTACATACAATGATAATCTTTTAAAGGATACCATTTTTCATCTAAATCTTTATTAAAAAAGCAAGAAGGGGTTAAATCTTGTTTATATAATTTTTTGCAAATAAGTACTAAATTTGATTGATAAAAGCAAGGAATATCATCTAAAAAAGTTGGAATAAGACCTGATTTTTTTATTTTATTTTCATATCTGCCACTATGGCTTCCGAAGATAAGACAAAACTTTTTTATAGTTTTCATCAAAAAAACACAAAGAAAATTTTTCATTATTATCAACAAATTCTTTTGTATATCGTCCAGGTCTAATAAAAGTAAAAACAACATTTTTTCCCCACATAAAACCGAAAAGAACCCCAAGATGCAGTCATAGTGTTAAAAATTTTTTTATTTCCAGAAGTAATAAGCATCCATCCGAGAACCAATTTTAGAAAATGGATTACACATAAAATCCGAAATATCTAATTGTTTAAAATCATTCATAAAAAACCTCCCTTTAATATTACAATTTTTAAATTCTCTCCTATAAATAAGTATATGCTAAAATTATTAATAAATTTACTAGACATAAAAGTATTTTAAAGGTATAATTTAAATGTTAAAAATGTTCTAAAATATGGAGAAAAAATGGTACAACTAAATAAAAATAGTCTAGAAAAAATAAATTTAAAAATAAACAAAATATTTAATTCGTCATTCTTTTTAATAATAATTGGAATTTTTATTTTATTAAAAACATTATTTTTTTATGACAACACAATAGCAATTAGTGAAGAGATAAATAATCAAGTTGTAATAGGAACTATTATATTTATTATGGCTATAATGTGTGCCATAAGTCTATTGCCTAACAAAGTAAAAATAGTAACTACAATTATTATTGATACATTAATTTCAATTTTATTATATGCAGACAATTTATATTTTGATTTTTCAAATAATATGTTATCAGTTGCACAAATAAGCAATATACAATATGGCGACCAAATAATGGCAACATTGCCAGTACTTTTAGAATTTAAACAGATTTTATATTTTTTAGATATATTAATAATTATTATACTATTAGCATTTAAAGAATTAAAAATTGAAAGAAAAAAAGAAGTTACAAAAAAACAACAAATAATTAAATTTGCAGTAGGAAGTATAGGGGCAATTGTATTTTGTGCTTTAGGATCAAATTATGTAAGTCAAGGCACAAAATACTCATATAATAAAAATATGCAAGTTAGAAAAGCAACTATATATGGGTATCATATAGCTGATATAATAAATTCAATTAATTTTAAAAATCAGGCAAAATATAAAACTTATGATGAAATGATAAAACAGTATGATGAATTAAAAGAAAATTTACAAACAACTTATGGAAAAGAACAATACGATTTTAAAAATACATTAAGTGGCAAAAATATAATAATTGTACAACTTGAATCTATTCAGGAGTTTGTTATTAATAAAAAAATTAATGCAAAAGAAATTACTCCTAATTTTAATAAATTTGTAAATGAAAATATTGAATTTTCAAATATGAATATGCAAAGTTATTCAACTACAGCAGATTCAGAACATTCTGTAATGAATTCAATATATCCTATGGAAAATGGAATGTCATTTAGCAAGTATTATACAAATACATATGATGATATTTTTAAATTATATAATAAAAACAATTATTTTACAGCATATATGCATGGTAATTACCCAACATTTTGGAATAGAGAAAATGTGTATGGAAGATTAGGTATAAATAAATTAGAATTTAAAGAACAATTTAGTGATTTATCAGAAAACATAAATGGAGATTTATCAGACGAACTTTTATACAAACAAGCAGTAGAAAAAATGGAAGAATATAAAACACCATTTTTAGTAAATATTGTTTCAGTTTCATCACACACACCTTTTACCTTAGAAGGGTTACAAGATAGAAATAAAATAAGCATTGATGTTGGGAAATATAAAGATACTTATTTTGGCAATTATTTAGAAGCGGTAAATTATGCAGATTATGCATTTGGTGAGTTTATAAACAATTTAAAACAAAAAGGCTTATATGAAGATTCTGCTATACTTATATATGGCGACCATAATGGAATAAGTATGTATGATGAAGAACTAATAGACTTTTTAAAGCAGTTAAATCCAGAGTTAAATGATATAGACATAAAATTAAATTACACTAAGGTTTTGTGTGGACTAAAATTACCAGGAAAGAACAATCATATAGAAATTTCAAAACCAGTAAGTAAGCTAGACATAAAGCCAACATTATGCTATTTATCTGGAATAGAAGACGGAATATCTCTTGGAACAAATATGTTTGAAAATAAAGATTATGTATGTTTAAATAACGAAAGAATAATAAATGACAAATATTATTTTGATGAAAATTGGTATGAAATTTCTACTGGCAAAAAGGTAGATTTAGATACTCTAAGCCAAGAGGAAAAAGAAAAGCTAGAAAACTATTATAACAATATGAAAAAAGAATTAGATATATCAATTTCTATAAGTATTAATAATTTATTAAAAAATAAATAACAAAAAAATGAAAGTAGGAAGTTAAATGGATGATAATAAATTAATTAGTCCTGAGCTTGAGGGAAGTGGAGAAGAAAGATTAGAAAATACATTAAGACCCCAAACTTTAAATGAATATATAGGACAAACAAAAGTAAAAGAAAATATGAAAATATACATTGAAGCAGCAAAAAAAAGAGGTGAGGCTTTAGATCATGTTCTATTATATGGACCACCAGGACTTGGAAAAACAACATTGTCTAATATAATAGCAAATGAAATGAATTCTAATATAAAAATTACATCTGGACCAGCAATAGAAAAGCCTGGCGATTTAGCAGCATTACTTACAAATCTTTCAGAATTTGATGTTTTATTTATAGATGAAATTCATAGATTAAGTAAAAATGTAGAAGAAATTTTATACCCAGCATTAGAAGATTATACATTAGACATTATAATAGGAAAGGGACCAAGTGCTAAATCAATAAGGTTAGATTTGCCTAAATTTACATTAATTGGAGCAACTACAAAAGCAGGTTCACTTACAACGCCATTAAGAGATAGATTTGGAATTGTAAATAGATTAGAGCTATATACAGTAGAAGACTTAACAACTATTGTAAAAAGGTCAAGCAAAATACTAGGTGTTGAAATAGATAATGAAGCAGCAATAGAAATTGCTAGAAGGTCAAGAGGGACACCAAGAATAGCAAATAGATTATTAAAAAGAGTAAGAGATTATGCAGCTGTTTTAGGTGATGGAAATATTACCTTGAAAATAGCTAAACATGCATTAAACAAATTAGAAATTGATGATTTAGGTTTAGATGAAATAGACAGAAAGATATTAGATTGTATGATAGTACAATATATGGGAAGACCAGTTGGAATAGAGGCACTTGCTGCAACAATTGGAGAAGAAGTAGATACAATAGAAGATGTATATGAACCATATTTAATTCAACTTGGGTTTATAGCAAGAACTTTAAGGGGAAGACAAGTATTGCCTCCCGCATATAAGCATATGGGATATGAATACATCGGTTAGGAGAAGAAAATGAAATTATTATTACATACATGTTGTGCACCATGTAGCGTGTATTGCATTGATTCATTGAGAAAAGAAAATATAGAGCCAACTGTATATTGGTTTAATCCTAATATACATCCATACATGGAATATAAGGCAAGAAGAGATTGCTTAAAAGAATATACTAAAATGATAAATGTTAATGCAATTTTTGAGGAAAATTATGGATTAGATGAGTTTTGTAAAAATGTTGTAAATGATCTAAATAATAGATGTAAAAATTATTGCTATTATGTAAGATTAGAGCAGACGGCAAAATATGCTAAAGAAAATGGATATACTGCTTTTTCTACAACATTATTAGTTAGTCCATATCAAAACCATGATGCTCTAGTTGAGGTTGCTAAAATGATGGCTAAAAAGTATGATATTGAATTTTTGTATAGGGATTTTAGAGTTGGCTTTAGAGAAGGACAAGCTAAAGCAAGAGAACTTGGATTGTATATGCAAAAGTACTGTGGTTGTATCTTTTCAGAGGAAGACAGATATAGTAAGCAGATTAAGAAAGATAAGGAAAATATGAAAGATAAATAGTAAGTTGTCGCTGACCTTAATTAGCAAATAGTTCACTATTTTTGATGTAATATACAAAATTTTTTTGGAAATTTTGTAACGAAATGAAATTTCATACGTCATATATGCAAAGGAGGATAAAAGTTATGCAGGATATGGAAAAAATATACGAAGAATATTTTGAAACAGTAAACAAATACTTATTCTGTTTAACTCATAATAATGATATTTCTGAAGAACTTACCCAAGAAACTTTTTATAAAGCAGTAAAGAAAATTGATACATATAAGGGCGAATGTAAGATGTCAGTATGGTTATGTCAAATCGCTAAAAACCTTTGGTATGACCAATGTAGAAAGAATAAAAAGTTTGTAGATACAAAAGAAGTAGATTTATTAAATGTACAAGCATTAAATACATTAGAAGAACAAGTTATTTCAAATGATGAAAAAATTTCATTATATAAAAAAATGCAGTATTTAGATGAGAAAACAAGAGAAGTAATGTATTTAAGGATAACAGGAGAACTTAGTTTTAAAGAAATAGGAATTATTTTGAATAAAACAGAAAACTGGGCTAGAGTAACATTTTATCGAGGAAAAAATCAATTAAAGGAGGTTGATTGATATGAAAGAGAAAAGAGATTGTAAGATTGTCCAAGATTTATTACCAAATTACATTGAAAATTTAACAAATGAAGAAACCAATCGTTTTATTGAGGAACATTTAAAAGAGTGTCCTGAATGTCAAAAAGTATTAGAAAATATGCAAAAAGAAATTAAAGTAAGTACTACAAAAAGAGATGACAGAGAGGTAAAATATATTAAAAAATATAATAAGAAATTAAAAATTTTAAAATATGCATTATTAATTATAATATTAATATATGTAATAGCTGTAGGAAGAAGAACAATTATAATGTCTTCGCTTTCTGGAAAGGCAACTGAAAACCAAATAAACGATAATTATTATGTGAGATTATATTCATATCAAGGAGATACTTTAACTATAACAGAAAGTTATAATAAAGGAGAAGATTACTTGACTACACTTACTAAAGTTGTTAATGGAAGTAATATTCAAAAAATAACTTATTATAGAAAAGGCGAAGAACAACTATTTATGACAGAATCAGAGGGAAAAAAATATGTACTAAATGCAGAAACAATGATAGGTGGATATATATTGCCTGTAACTTATGTATCAGATGGAATATTAGCAAATCTCCAATATGCCTTAATAACAGGAATTGATTCTACTTATTGTAATGGAAAAGAGTGTTATGTTATTAAAGGAAATAGTTATGAAAGGTATATAGATAAAGAAACAGGATTGGCAGTTAGAAATATAGAAAAATCAAATAAAGAAATAACAAGAAAAAATGATGCAGTAGTTGATTATGAATATAAATTTAATATTGTAAAAGATAGCGATATTGTAAAACCAGATACAACAGGTTATATAGTAAATGAATAATAGCCAAAGAAGAATAGAAATAAAAATCTATTCTTCTTTTAATTACAAAGAAAGGAGAAAATGTAAGTGAAAGAGTTATTTATCAAAGAAGTAACTACTAAAATGGCAGACTTCTTAGATGATAACCAAAGAATAAGATTAAGAGAAATACTTACAGAAATATGTTTAAAATATCAAATTGAAATAATAGAACAAACTAAAAGGCAAGAAACTCAAAAGAATAATACAGATATTTTAGATAGATTTATAGCATCTAAGGAAATTGAAGGGTGCTCAACAAGAACTTTAAATTACTACAGAGATAATATAAATAAAATGCTTGATACTGTAAATCTTCCAATAAATGAAATTACTACTGAAATATTAAGAAACTATTTATCAGATTATAAAAGTAATTCAAATGCAGGTATGGTAACAATAGACAATATAAGAAGAACATTATCAAGTTTCTTTGCTTGGTTGGAAAACGAAGATTATATTGTAAAAAGTCCAGTTAGAAGGATTCATAAAGTAAAAACAACTAGAAGAGTTAAAGAAACACTAACAGATGAAAATCTAGAAAAATTGAGAGATACTTGCTCAAATGTAAGAGATTTAGCAATATTAGAACTATTAATTTCAACAGGTATGCGAGTAGGAGAACTTACAAGATTAAATATATCAGATATGAATTTTCAAGAAAGAAGCTGTATCGTTTTGGGTAAAGGAAACAATATAACAGATTAGGAATATCAGGAATTGAGATTGCTATTAGAAATCTAGGAAAAAAAGCAAATATAAATAAAGTACATCCACATAAATTTAGAAGAACAATGGCGACTATGGCTATTGATAAAGAGATGCCAATAGAACAAGTACAGAAGTTATTAGGTCATATAAAAATAGATACAACGATGGAATACGCAATGGTAAATCAAAATAATGTGAAAAACTCACATAGAAAATATATAACATAAAATCAACTAAAAATATTGACATAGTAATTATTTTATTATACAATACAAACAATAGTTCTCGAAAAAGATGTGAGGTGCTTAGTATTGAATAATATAGAAAATTTAAAAGATTTAATCATATATCAAAGCCAAAATAACGAAAATATATCTGTTGAAGTTTTATATAATGAAGAAGATTTTTGGTTAACACAAAAGTCAATGTCAAAATTATTTAATGTAGCAGAAAATAATATAACATATCATTTACAGAATATCTTTAAAACAAAAGAATTAGATCAAGATTCAGTTACTCAAAAAATTAGAGTAACTGCTTCGGATGGAAAAAAATATAACACAAATTTTTACAGTTTAGATGCAATTATAGCAGTTGGTTATAGAGTAAATTCAAAAGAAGCAACAGATTTTAGAATTTGGGCTACCAAAACATTGAAGGAATACATAAAAAAAGGTTTTATTGTTAATAGTGAAATGCTAAAAAATGGACCTAAATTTGGAAAAGATTACTTTGATGAGTTATTAGTTAAGATAAAAGAAATTAGAGCAAGTGAAAGAAGATTTTATCAAAAAATAACTGATATATACAAAGAATGTAGCTATGATTATGATAAAAATAGTGAAACAACACAAGAATTTTACAAAAATGTTCAGAACAAGTTACATTTTGCTATTACTGGAATGACTGCTCCTGAAATAATTTATAATAGAGTAGATAGTAAAAAAGATAATATGGGACTAACAACTTGGAAAAATGCACCAGATGGGAAAATACTTGAAACAGATGTAACAATAGCTAAAAACTATCTTTCACAAGAAGAAATTATAGAGCTAAATAATTTAGTATCGATGTATCTTGATTATGCAGAACGACAAGTAAAACTAGGTAAGATTATTTCAATGCAAGAGTGGAAAGAAAAATTAGAAGTATTTTTGAAAATAAATGAATATAACATTTTAAAAGATAATGGCAAAATAAAAAGAGAAATAGCAGATAAATTGGCTTTAGATGAGTACAAAAAATATAGAATTATACAAGACAAAAATTATATTTCAGACTTTGATGAGTTAGTAACAGAAACAAAAAATCTTAACAGCAACTGAGCAACAACTTACAATAAATAAGTGAGATTAATAGTAATTTGTTGAAATGATTGGAGGAATGGGTATGAAAAATAAAAATGTATT